>OIDS01000112.1_pt1 | contig 60706 bp, 40 predicted proteins | sample 1581491 | NCBI WGS metagenome assembly OIDS01 (sample SAMEA3882553, study PRJEB24775) | human gut metagenome | biome: human-associated habitat; feature: intestine environment; material: feces | place: Netherlands | collected 2009/2010
ATTCCTTAATATGGTCAGAAGTGATGTATTCGTCATATTCCATCATCTTATCAATAATACCGTTCGGAGTCAGCTCGATAATACGGTTGGCAACGGTCTGTATGAACTCGTGGTCATGAGAAGAGAACAGGATATTCCCTCTATACGTCTTCAGGTTATTATTGAATGCCTGGATGGACTCCAAATCAAGATGATTGGTAGGAGTATCTAAAATCAGACAGTTGGCATTGCGCAACTGCATACGGGCAATCATACAACGCATCTTTTCACCTCCCGACAGCACACTTGCTTTCTTCAAAACCTCTTCACCGGAGAACAGCATACGACCCAGGAAACTCTTCATATAAACTTCATTTCCTTCGCCAAACTGACTCAACCAGTCCACCAGATTCAGATCCGTATTGAAATACTGAGTATTGTCCAGCGGCAAGTATGCAGTGGTAATAGTGACACCCCAACTGAAAGTTCCTGCATCCGGCTTCATTTCTTCATTTATAATCTCAAACAATGAAGTCATGGCACGGGGATCGCGGGAAAGGAATACCACCTTATCCCCTTTCTCTATATTGAAGTTTACATCGCGGAAAAGCACAGTGCCGTCTTCCAAAGTTTTGGTCAGCCCGGAAACTTCCAGAATCTGATTACCCGGTTCGCGCTCGGGAGTAAAGATAATGCCCGGATACTTACGCGAAGAAGGCTTGATTTCTTCCACATTCAGTTTCTCCAACATCTTCTTACGGCTGGTAGTCTGCTTGCTCTTTGCCACATTGGCACTGAAACGGCGAATAAATTCTTCCAACTCTTTCTTCTTCTCTTCTGCCTTAGCCTTCTGGTTCTGCTGCTGGCGCAGAGCTAACTGGCTTGATTCATACCAGAAACTATAGTTACCGGCAAACAGGTTAATCTTACCATAGTCAATGTCCACCGTGTGCGTGCAGACAGAGTCGAGAAAGTGACGGTCGTGACTCACAACCAACACCGTATGTTCAAAATTAGCCAGATAATCTTCCAGCCACATCACGGTTTCCATATCCAAGTCATTGGTAGGCTCATCCAGCAACAAGTTATCCGGATTACCGAACAAAGCCTGTGCCAGCATCACACGCACCTTCTCCTTACCGCTGAGGTCACCCATCAGCACATAATGCTTATCTTCTTTAATGCCCAGACCGCTCAACAAAGCCGCCGCATCGCTTTCTGCATTCCAGCCGTCCAGTTCCGCAAATCTTTCTTCCAATTCGGAAACCTTCAGACCGTCCTCATCCGTGAAATCTTCTTTGGCATAAAGCACTTCGCGTTGCTTCATGATATCCCACAAAACAGTATGCCCCATCATCACGGTATCCATTACCGTAAGTGCATCCCACTTAAAGTGGTCCTGGCTTAATACGGAGAGGCGTTCGCCCGGACCTAACATAATAGAACCGGTCGTAGGGTCCAAATCACCGGATATGGCACGCAGGAAGGTAGATTTTCCGGCACCGTTGGCACCGATAATACCATAGCAGTTTCCACTTGTAAACTTCAGGTTTACATCATTAAATAACACCCTTTTTCCAAACTGTACGGAAACATTAGAGACTGTAATCATTGATTTATTTACTATTTATCGATTTACTATTTACTATTTAATACCTATTGTTCTGTATTTTGCGAGTGCAAAGATAGGCATTTTTCCATGAATACTCGTAGAAATGCGCTGTCAATCTGACATAAAAGTATTACCTTTGCGGCGTTTTAGACAAATGCTGCCTATTTGGCAAAGTTTTTGTTAGTAGAGCGATATACTAACTTAAACCCTTGACAGCAATGAAAACAAATCCTTTTTACAAGTATAATAAGAATAGAAATATGGACCCGAAAGAAAAAGAAAACATCAACGAAGAAGAGTTAATGTCCGAAGCTACGCAGGATGAAGCCACGGAAAATGAAGAAATTCAAGAGGAGGACGTACAGGACAGTGCAGCTCCGACAGAAGAGGAAAAGCTTGCCCAGGAACTGGAAGAAGCAAACAAAGTGATAGAAGAGCAGAAAGATAAATATCTGCGCCTCTCCGCCGAGTTTGACAACTACCGCAAACGCACCATGAAGGAAAAGGCCGAGCTGATTCTGAACGGTGCCGAAAAAACCATCAGCAGCATTCTTCCTATTGTAGACGACTTCGAACGCGCCCTGAAAAACATGGAAACTGCCACAGACGTAGCAGCCGTGAAAGAAGGAGTGGAATTGATTTATAATAAATTCATGTCTGTATTGGGACAGGACGGCGTGAAGGTGATTGAGACCAAAGAAAAACCTCTTGACACCGATTTTCACGAAGCAATTGCCGTTATCCCTGCACCGGACAAATCCCTGAAGGGAAAAATTCTGGATTGCGTACAGACCGGCTACACGCTAAACGACAAAGTAATCCGCCATGCCAAAGTGGTGGTAGGAGAATAACATAATATATATGGAAAAAAGAGATTACTACGAAGTACTGGAAGTCGAAAAGACAGCATCGGTAGAAGAAATTAAGAAAGCCTACCGCAAAAAAGCCATTCAATATCATCCTGACAAGAACCCGGGTGACAAAGTGGCGGAAGAAAAATTCAAAGAAGCGGCAGAAGCCTACGATGTACTAAGCAATGCGGACAAGCGTGCCCGTTATGACCAGTTCGGTCATGCCGGAATGAGTGGTGCTGCCGGAAACGGTGGACCGTTCGGTGGTTTCAGCGAGGGCATGTCTATGGATGATATCTTCTCTATGTTCGGAGATATTTTCGGTGGACGTGGCGGTGGCTTCGGAGGCGGATTCAGTGGTTTCGGAGGCGGATTCGGCGGTGGAAGTTCACAACGCCCGCGTTTCCGTGGTTCGGATTTGCGCGTAAAAGTAAAACTGAATCTGAAAGAGATTTCTACCGGAGTAGAAAAGAAATTCAAACTGAAAAAGTACGTTACATGTGATCACTGTCACGGTTCAGGGGCTGAGGGTAACGGCGGTTCGGAAACCTGCTCGACCTGTAAAGGTAGCGGTACGGTAATCCGTAACCAACAGACAATTCTTGGTACGATGCAGACACGTGCCACCTGTCCGACTTGTGGCGGTGAAGGCAAAATCATCAAGAATAAGTGTAAGGTATGTGCCGGAGAAGGTATCGTTTACGGCGAAGAAGTGGTAAGCGTAAATATTCCTAAAGGCGTAATGGAAGGCATGCAGCTTTCTATGAGCGGCAAAGGAAATGCCGGAAAACACAACGGCGTTCCGGGCGACTTACTGATTCTTGTAGAAGAAGAACAAGACAAAGAACTGATTCGCGACGAAAATGACTTGATTTACAACCTACTTCTCAGCTTCCCGACAGCCGCTTTAGGTGGTGCGGTAGAAATACCAACCATTGACGGAAAGGTGAAAGTAAAGATCGAATCGGGTACACAGCCGGGCAAAGTGCTCCGCCTCCGCGGAAAAGGTCTGCCAAGTGTAAACGGATACGGTACGGGAGATTTATTGGTAAATGTCAGCGTATATGTACCGGAAGCACTTAACAAAGACGAGAAAAAAGCACTTGAAGAAATGGAAAGCTCGGATAACTTCAAGCCCAATACTTCGATTAAGGAAAAGATTTTCAAGAAGTTCAAGAGTTTGTTTGACTAAACTGACTTTAAACTGAAAATGGATTCATGTCTGTATGGTTTTGAGGGAAAGTTGACGAGTTAACAAGTTGACAAGGGAACAAGGTTCCATGCGGCATAGGAGCATTGCGCAGCCCCTTGTTCCCTTGTCAACTCGTTAACTCGTTTCCTTCCTTTCTTTCCCGTTTTAAACGATACTGTTTTTTTATAATTGAAAGATTCTTTGCGTTATAAAAGAAAAAACGTCAAAACTAACCCTATTCATCTGGTAGCATAGTATAGTTTTACTATCTTTGCCGACACTTAATTCTATGAGTAGAATAGGTAACCTGATGATAATTGATATAACTGATGAGACTAAAAACAATTCTGCTAACTACAGTGGCTACAGGCACCTTGATGTGTGAACCTGTGATGGCGTATGCTGTAGATTCTACACCCGATTCTATGGGATGGTTCCGAAAGAAAAAGAAGAGTGAACCAAACGACAGTGTTAAATCCAAAAACAAGTACGAGAAACTGACCGGAGACGGTAGCATCATTCACCGTGGTATGTTCAATGTGTACCAGAAAAAGAACGACTATTATTTTGAGGTACCGGTGAACTTACTGGGCAGGGATATGTTGGTAGTGAACAAGCTTCAACGCGTTCCTTCCGAACTGAACGAGGCCGGAGTGAACCGTGGTACGAATTATGAAAACCAAATGGTACGCTTCGAACAGGATAAGGCGACGAATAAGTTGCTTATCCGTCAAAGCCGCCCTCTCCCCCTCGCTCCTGCCGGAGACGCAATCAGCCAGTCAGTACGTGACAACTACATCTCGCCATTGATAGCCGGCTTCAAGATTGAGGCATTCAATAATGACTCTACGACGATGGTTATCAAGGTGAATGATATTTATGATGGAACGGAGACGAGTATCAACAACGTATTTACCAATATTAATCTGGGAACGTCTTCCATCAAAAACCTTTCACGTATTCTTTCCATCAAAGCATTCGAGAATAATGTAGTAGCCACGTCCGAACTGACAACGAAAGTGACCGAAGGAACGACTTCCGTCTACGTAACCGTTGAAGTTAGTTCTTCACTGATGCTACTGCCGGAAACACCTATGACCGGTAGACTGGATAATGCTCGTGTAGGGTATTTTACCAATCCTTTGCTCAGTTACAGCGACGGACAACAACGGGTCAGCAAGCAACAGTTCATTACCCGCTGGCGTCTGGAACCTAAACCGGAAGACCGCGAACGTTATCTGCGTGGCGAATTGGTGGAACCGGCTAAACCGATTGTATTTTATATAGAAAACTCTACTCCGTATCGTTGGCGTAAGTATATCAAACAAGGTATTGAAGACTGGCAGGTGGCATTTGAACGTGCCGGATTCAAGAATGCCATTATCGCCAAAGAGATCACCGACAGCATGACGGTAGATATGGATGATGTGAATTACTCCGTACTGACCTATGCAGCCTCCACCAAAGCAAACGCTATGGGACCGTCTATTCTGGACCCCCGATCAGGGGAAATCCTGGAAGCGGATATCATGTGGTGGCACAATGTACTGAATATGCTTCAGGAATGGATCACCGTACAAACAGGTACTGTACGCCCGGAAGCCCGCGGCATCAAGTTATCCGATGAACTGATGGGAGACGCCATGCGTTTTGTAGCCTGCCACGAAGTAGGTCACTCTTTAGGGTTACGCCACAATATGATGGGATCATGGGCATTCCCCACCGATTCCCTGCGCTCCAAGTCATTCACCGACCGGATGAATTCTACCTCTTCTTCCATCATGGATTATGCCCGTTTCAACTACGTGGCACAACCCGGTGACGGAATAACCGCTCTTTCACCGCATATCGGTCCTTACGATATCTTCGCCATCGAATACGGTTACCGTTGGTATGGAAAAGAAAATCCGGAAGAAGAAAAGGATTTACTTTATGATTTCCTGAGCCGCCATACCGACCGTCTGTATAAATACAGCGAAGCGCAGGATGTGCGTGATGCCGTAGATCCCCGTGCACAGAACGAAGATCTGGGTGATGATGCTGTACGTTCTTCCCAATATGGTATTGCAAACCTGAAGCGGATCGTTCCCGAAATTATAAAATGGACGACGACCGGAGAAAAAGGACAGACTTATGAAGAAGCTTCCCGCTTATACTATGCCGTAATCAATCAATGGAATAATTATCTGTACCATGTACTCGCCAACATCGGTGGTATCTATATAGAAAATACAATTGTGGGTGACGGACAGAAGACTTATACTTTTGTAGAAAAAGAAAAGCAACAAGCTGCCCTGAAGTTCTTACTGGATGAGGCACTGACTTATCCGAAGTGGTTATTCGACACAGAAGTAGGTGAATATACCTATCTGCTTCGTAACACTCCGCTGGGTGTGGTAGAAAATGCACCGACGCAGATACTGAAGAATGCCCAGTCCTATATTCTGTGGGATCTTTTATCCAACAACCGCCTGGTACGTATGCTTGAAAACGAAGCGGTAAATGGCAAAAAGGCTTTTACTGCCGTAGAACTGATGGATGGTTTACATCGCAGCATTTTTGCCACAACAGAACGGGGAGCATTGCCTGACGTCATGACACGCACCTTGCAGAAAAACTTCCTGGATGCCTTGATTACGGCCGCTGCCGAAAGCGAAGGGGTAAAAATCAACAAGAAGCTTATGGACAATCATTTCCTGCTGGATAACCAGTTACCGCTTTGCAGTTGTGATGAACATGCTCATCGCTCGTTGGATGCAGACCGGATGGGTGCCCGTCGCGAATTGAACTTCTACGGCTCTCAACTGAACCGCATCTCAGATGCCATTTCCGTGAAGCGAGGTGAACTGTTGCGGATCAAGGATCTGCTTCAAAGTCGCCTGGGAACATCGGATGTGGCAACCAAATATCATTATAAAGACATGATTCTCCGTATTAACACGGCATTAGGGCTTTAAGTTAGCGCGCAAAGCACGCTAAAGGGTGATAAGGTGGTAATGTGATAAAGTACCACCCTATCACATTACCACTTTATCACACTATTAACTCGTTTTCAATTTAAGTATTAATTTTATTATTTTAACGGATGAAAAGACGCTTATCTGTCGCATTCCTATTACTAATAGGAACGTTCACGTACGCCCTTGCCGCAAACCGGCAGGTAGAGGGTGTAGTCATCTCTTCTGAGGATAATTTGCCTCTCATCGGTGCTTCTGTCTATGTGACAGCCGATGATTTGAAGAAAGTTGGGAATAATCAGTCCACCATTGGTGTCATTACTAATATTGACGGTCAATTCTCCATCTCCATTCCGGAGGGAGTTGCCCGTTTTTATTGTAGTTACGTCGGCTATGATGTGCTGGAAGTAAAGCTCATACCGGGCAAGAATAAATATGATATTACTCTCCAACCTTCCGCCCACATGCTCGATGCGGTAGTTGTGACGGGATATCAGACTGTGGAACGCCGTAAGTTGACGGCCGCCGTATCGAAGATCGATATCTCGGATCAGATGATGGGTGCAACCAAGAGTATAGACCAAGCATTGGCCGGACAGATTGCCGGACTTTCCGTAAGCAACATTTCCGGTACTCCGGGTGCTCCTGCCAAAATCCGTATTCGCGGTACATCCTCCCTGAATGGTACGCAAGACCCTTTGTGGGTGCTGGACGGTATTCCATTGGAAGGAACGAACATTCCCAATATGGAAGTATTGAAAGACATCGATAACATAGGTCAAACCGCTATTGCCGGTCTGAATCCTGCCGACATCGATAATATCACCGTTCTGAAAGACGCTGCCGCAACTGCCATTTACGGTGCCCGTGCTGCCAATGGTGTAATCGTGATTACTACCAAGAAAGGTAAAGTGGGCAAACCGGTTATTAACTTCTCCACTAAACTGACCTATTCTCCGAAGTTGAATATAGACCGTTTGAACCTGTTGAACTCAGAAGAGAAGGTAGGTCTGGAACTTGACTTACTGGCATCCGGTTATCCATACAGGGAAACCAAAGGCGAGGTATACCGCATTATTTCCGGGTTGGGAGAACTCAACAATTTCAAAGACGGAGGGTGGAACGCCTTGTCATCCAGCGCTCAAAGTGCAATAAATAAACTGAAGGCAACAAACACAGACTGGAGTGATATCCTTTTCCGCGACGCATTCACACAAGAGTATAACCTGTCTCTTTCCGGTGGTAGTGAAAAGGCAACTTACTATACTTCTTTCGGATATATGAAAGAGAATGGTAACGTTCCGAATGTATCTGCTGAACGTCTGAACTTAGTGATGAAGACCAGTTATAAAGTGAACAGCATTCTGAAAGTAGGTGCTTCTATGTTTGCCAACCGCCGTAAGAATTCAAGTTATCTGCCGGATTCGGATGGTTTAACCAACCCGATATTCTATTCTCGCCTGGCTAACCCTTACTTCACGCCATACAACGAACACGGTAATTACAACTACGACATTGACGTGGAGAATGATGTGGATATGGACTTTGGATTCAACCCTTTTGAAGAACTAAAAAACACCACCAACGAAACCACTATCAATGGTCTCTCATCTATTTTTGATGCAGAGTTACGTTTTGACGACCGGTTCAAGTTTACCACCCAGCTCGGTTTACAACTTGATAAAACATCCATCGAGAAGATTGCCGATGAAGAATCTTTTGCCATGCGTAAAGAAAAGAAGAACCATCGCAGCAATGGCGTAACTTACCTACCCGCCGGAGGATTTCACAAGGCCAATGAAAATTCATTGTCCCAACTCACTTGGAAAGCGATGGGAGAATATCGCGATACCTACAACGACATCCATGAGTTCGAAGCAATGGTAGGAACGGAAATCCGGAAGACATGGGAAGAAAAGCTATACAGTGCCGGTTATGGATTTGACCGGAAGACGCTGACAACAAAGCCGATCATCTTCCCGGAAGAAAGTCAGGCATTCAAATTGCATGAGAAGGCTCATGTGGAGAATGCATACGTGTCCGCTTTCTCAACCCTGTCCTATTCTTTACTGAACCGCTATACATTGGGAGGAAGTATCCGTTTCGATGGTTCCGACCTTTTCGGTGTAGACAAGAAGTACCGTTATCTGCCATTATATTCAGTCAGTGGTTTGTGGCGCATTTCCCAAGAACCTTTTATGGCAAGTGCCAAATGGATAGACAACCTGGTAGTCCGTGCATCATACGGTTTGCAGGGAAACATTGACAAGAACACCTTTCCTTTTGGGAAATTACAGAATTGAAAATATCCTGCCGGGAGGTTCAGAAGATATGATTGACGTTTCCGGTGCACCGAACAAAAAGCTGCGCTGGGAGAAAACACATTCCGTAAATGCAGGATTTGATTTTGCTGTATTGAATCAGGCTATCAACCTGAGTGTGGACTACTACTACAGAAAAGGTGTAGATTTGATCGGAACCCAGATGTTACCGCTGGAAACAGGTTTCGAAATGTTGACCGTCAACTGGGCCAGCATGCGAAATCAAGGTGTCGAAGTCGCTCTCAGCACACGCAATGTCCACACCAAGAATTTTATGTGGACCACTAACTTCAACTTCGCATACAATAACAATAAGGTACTGAAAGAAGCACTGCGTGAAGATGCCTTAGAACCGGGTCGTGAAGGATATCCCGCGGGAGTCTTGTTTGCCCTGAAAACAGCCGGACTGGATGAAGAAGGTTATCCGATGTTCCAGGACAAAGACGGAAAAGCCGTATCGGCCATGGAATTCTTTAAACTTCAGGAATGGGGATTTGGAGCAACCGACCTGACAGCCCGCGAGCGTCGTGAACTTTACACGTATGTTGGTACTGCTGACTGCCCTTATACAGGCGGTTTCAATAATACTTTCACCTACAAAGCTTTTGAACTGGGTGTCAACTTCAGCTTCGACTTCGGTGGAAAGGTACGCAGTCAACCCACCTACTCTATCGTTGATTTCGACAAAGGACGCAACACGAACCGTGATATCCTGAATCGTTGGACTCCGGAAAATACGGAAACGATCTTCCCGGTTCTGCTGAGTCAGAACGAACGTCTGGACGAATATATGTGGTATTCAAATCAGAATGAAATATACCGTAACCTGGATATTTGGATCAGAGACCTGAACTATGTGAGACTACAAAATATCCGGTTGGGCTATACATTGCCTACTAACTTCAGCCGCACGTTGGGAATGACTTCCGCCACAGTTGCCATAGAGGGACGCAACTTATTGGTATTCGGCTCAAGCTACAAAAATTATCTCGATCCGGAAACCATGTCCAATGCTTATGCAACACCGGCTCCCAAGTCCGTGACCTTAAGCCTGAACTTGATTTTTTAATTTTATAGAGAGTAACAACAATGAGAAAAATATATATCATATTATTGATGAGCAGTGTAGTATTGCTGACTGCTTGCGATATGTTGGATATCCAGCCTACGGGAAAAGTGATCCCCCAGACCTTAGCTGAGTACAGAGCGCTGATTGCCACAGCTTATAAAAACGTTCCCGATGCCAGAGGACTCGCCTGCTTCCGTTCTGATGAACTGTATGTAAAAGATGATAGTTGGGAACAGGACCGTTATGGTAAAATAGAATGTTGGGATGACTTCAGTGCTCCGGGACAGACTACTTCCTTTGAATGGAAGAATTTCTATAGCATCATGTTCACCGCAAACTATACCATAGAAGAGCGAAACTCAATCAATGAAGGAAGCGAAGAAGACATCGACCAATTGATCGGTGAATGTTATCTGCTCCGTGCATACATGCATTTCCTGTTGGTAAATCTCTACGGACAGCCTTATACCCGTCCGGGAGCGTTAGAAACGAAAGCAGTGCCACTGAAGCTGAACAGCGATATCAACGAAATTCTGAAGAAAAATACCGTTGCACAGATTTACGAGGCGGTACTCTCAGATATCAATGAAGCTGAAAAACTGATTAATAAGGAATCCTGGGAACAGAAGTTTTCTTATCGTTTCACAACCCTATCTGTAAAAGCTCTGCGCGCCCGTGTATATTTGTATATGGGGCAATGGGAGAATGCGTATAAAGCCGCCGAAGCTGTTCTTACCGGGAAAAATAGTCTGGAAGATTTCAATGACGAAGCCTTTATGCTGCCAAACCACTATCAGTCTGTAGAGAATATCACAGCCTTGGAACGCGGCATGAGCTCCAACTACACTCAGGCAGCGGTTCTGTCCGAAGCTTTAGCGTCTTCATACGGAGAAGGAGATTTGCGTCTGGATGCTTACTTCAAACCGGCTGACAAAAATGGCTATCGTTTCAGCCAGAAGAGTGGAAAAGATGATTTCCGTTGTTCTTTCCGTGTAGGTGAAATGTATCTGAATTCGGCAGAAGCAGCAGCACAATCGGACAAACTGCCCCAGGCACGTACCCGACTGCTGGAGCTAATGCAGAAACGCTATACCCCAGAAGCTTATGCAGCTAAAGCAACTGCGGTCAACGCAATGAATAAAGAAGCCTTGATACAAGAGATTCTGAATGAGCGTGCCCGTGAACTCGCTTTCGAAGGTCATCGTTGGTTCGACTTACGCCGTACTACCCGACCTCGTATTGAGAAAGTGCTCAAAGGAGGAACCTATGTGTTGGAACAGGATGACCAACGCTATACGATTCAGATTCCGAGAGAAGCGATAGCGGCTAATCCGGAGTTGTCTAATTAATACAAAGAGAGGGGTGCACTGAAATGTACCCCTCTCTTTTATTCTGATATTTACGTTCTAATAGTTATTCCGTGAACTTGGCTATGATCTCCTTCAGTTGGTCAGGATAATCAGTAGTAATGAGATCAACGCCCATAGCCATGAAATCCAGCATCTCTTGCGGAGAGTTAACGGTCCAGACATTGACTGTCATGCCTTTTTCATGTGCATTCTTAATCCATTCCGGATGCGCCCTTAAACTATTCATAGAATAATCTATGCAATTAATTCCATCTTCCATACTCTGCGGGTCCTTGTCACCGTTCAAGTATCCGATAACTGTTCCGGAAGGAATACTCTGATTCAATTTTTGACATACATAATAACTGAATGCGATATAATCGATCTGATCGCCTACTCCCTTTTCACTGACCATTTCAGTTACAGTTTTTACAATTCTGTCATGGCTTGCATTAGAACTGTGAGATTTGATTTCTATAATCAATTTCATTTCTGAATTTGCCTTCAGTTGTTCCAGATACGCTTCAAGTGTCGGTATCTTTTCACCATTGGCAAGTTGCTCATTCCGGATATCTGCATAATTGACATCTTCTATCTTTTTCCCATTAATAGTGGGATCATGATGACAGACTACAACATCATCTTTCGTGATATAGAAATCGGTCTCCGAACCATATACACCCAATTTCTGAGCGGCAATAAACGATGCAAGTGAGTTTTCCGAAGCTTTATTGTCCGCAGTATGGAATCCACGATGCGCAATCACTTTCGGAACGACAAATCCAACCGGATTATCAGTAGAGGTAAGTGTAGCCATCCCTATCGGGTATTGGGCACTTTCACGCATCAATACCAACCTGTACTTTCCGGAAACGAAGCCGGAAGGTATTTCAGCATCAATATAACGGTCGGTGGCAGTTGTATTACAGATAAAGCTCTCCTTTGCATTATCCAACGATTCTATCTTGACCTTGTCTCCCGTCTTGAAACCTTTTCCCACTATTCTGTATTTGCTACCCGCTTTGACTTCAAAGTTAGCGAAAAACATCAAGTCCGATATGTCAATGGTATTTTGTGATTGTTTATCTTTCACTTTTTCCCATAGTCCGGTGACATCCTCTGCTGAAAGTGGATCATCATAGATTCGTGACAAAATTATTTCACCTCTCCAGGCTGCTTCAGCAGAACCGGCCGCTGCATCTCCACCGATACCAAACCATTGGCAAGTAGCAGGGGTAGGGAATTTAAAGTCTCCCTTGGCATCAATTGTACCTTTCAGTTCACCATTAACATAGACAGAAGCTTTCTGTGCTCCCTTATCCCATACACCTACCACATGGTAGTATTTGCCCCGTTCGGGAACCACTCCACTACGATTCCATTGCCATCCACCGGAAGTCAGGTTGGGGAGAAACGTAATTTCTCCTTTTTCTTTAGCCAGTAAGAATCCTGTACCACCGGCTTGCATGGAACTGAACATCTTGATTTCAGTGCCAGTCTGAGACTCAGAGTCATACATGAACAGGGCTTCCAAAGTGTGTCCGTCTGCCAATGCATCCTTAAACGCCTGATTACTTTGGTAATCTACCTTATAGTAGCCAGAACTAATAGCCGTGCCCGGTGTATGATTGAAGCGAGCCACGTAACAGCCATAGCTATCATTATAGTAAGTCATCAAACTGGATCCTTCAAATGTCTGCACAGTGTGTTTCATCGGAGATGCATCAGTAGCTGTCCCATCATTATTGAATATAATATCCAGAAGAAGAGTTTTCTCTTTAATGGGTAAGTCTTGCGGTGCCTGCCGTACAGTCATAGAATGGATTTTTTTGTCATTCATATAGAAATCCACTATACTTTCGCGCGTTTCAGTCGTTTCATTGGCTTCAGCCGAGAAAGTAACGGAGCCGTCATTTTCTCCACTTGCCGGAGTGATGGAAAGCCAGCCTGCCGTTTGCGGTTTGTCTATTTTCCAAGAGGCATTCGATTTAACGGAAATCGTTTCTGAATGTTTATCCGGCCCCATATCAAATGTAGTAGGATTGCTTTCACCGGAGATCTCAATTGTGAATGATGCTTCTGCTGTATCTTCTGAGCTATCACATGCATAGCCAATGAATGTCAGCAAAAAAAATAAAAGTAAATTCTTTTTCATAATATTAATTATTAATTAGTAGTTGGTTAATAATCGTTCAACATTACATGATAATATGATTTTCATCGTTTCGGTATGCGTTGTATGGCAGTGTTTGTAGTCGTTACTTCACAGGAGTAATTTTCACAAAAGAAACTCCATGATAGGGAACCTGTGTCCGGAACTCCCCATTGTATTCCCCTAAATCTTTTTGCCGCCACAGATCGCGAACAGACACTTTGCCTGTAATTCCCAGTTGCTTGAGAGCTAATTCAAAATCATACGTCTTCATCTGGATAGTTTCAGCCTCATCCTGATCCCACAGGATAAAATAAGGATCTATCTGGAAGAATCCTACTGCATACGAGCCATCATATAGTTTCTTGTACCATATCTGCCCATTGTCAGTCAGCAATTTTGTGGCCGGTGCTGCCAACGGATCCTGATTCACAGCAATCACTTCATTATTTGTCAGTAAACTCAATGTAAAATCATCTATATCGGACATATCACAACCGATCAATAACGGAGCGGAGAGAATGCACCATAGAGAGATATGAGAATATTGTTCATCAGGAGTCAGAGCCGATTCATGAACCTTCTCTCTCCAAGCCTTACCCAGTTTTCCTACCACCAGCATATCGGGATCATTATAGTTCCCCGGTGCAGTAGCCTGAGCACAAACATCCTGAAAACAACCAATGGCTGTCACAACATTCCATTCATCGGTAATGTCACGGGTGGTGCGCCACAACTCACCTCCTGCTTCCCTTGCCCAGTTCCAGACATTGGGAGCACCATATCCCACACAATAGACAATATCCCGATCCACTTTATCCAATGCATCACGCATAACAATATAGGGTTCCCGGATTGTTTTCTCTTCAGAATCCTTCTGAACCGCATGATAGCCGCAATGATCATATTTGAGATAATCTACTCCCCATCTGCCCCAAGTCCGTGCATCTATTTCCTCATGCTGATAACTGCCCAGGTAATCACCACATGTTGTCGGTCCCGGTGAAGAATAAATACCGAATTTCAATCCCAAGGAATGAATATAATCAGCCAGGCCTTTAAAATCAGGGAATTTCTCATTAGAGAGCAGTTCTCCCTGCTTGGTGCGTTCGGCAGCTTCCCAGCCGTCATCAATGTTCACATACGTCCATCCGTATGCATGCAACTTTTCATTCATCATGCGGGCAGCCTCGCGCACTTTCTCATCATCTACAGAAAGTCCCCAGCAATTCCAACTGTTCCATCCCATCGGAGGAGTCAGAGCAATCCGGTCTCCTATTTTCAAGGTAATCTCTTTTTCAGCTACACCTTTTTCGTTCATGGCTTTCAGAAGCACTTTGAAATCTCCTCTAAGTTCGGTCTTTCCCGTAATAAAGCCGGTGGAAGTATCTAATTTCAGTCCGGCAGGGAGTCCTGACGCTTCAAAAGTCATAGGCCGGTTACCACTTGCCATAATCGTCATCAGGAACGGATTTCCCGGACGGGCACCATATACCAGAGGATTATTAATCCGTGGAGTTTCCGGAGCTTCCGGTGTCAGAATGTACTTCTCCTTAGCTACAGGCTTCGGCCAGGCAGGTATCGGGGTAATATCTCCACGAGTCACAAACTTCACATTCAACCAGTCGGCATGGTCGTACATAATGCCATCGCCACATTCTTCCACCAATAGCAACACTTTATCAATGCCGGAGAGGTTGACATTGAACTCTTTTACGGGATCGCCCTTCTGCATCACACCGCTTTTCCAAAGTTCTTTTTTATCTCCGATTATCTTGAACTGCAATTTACCGGCATACAGGTTGTTATCATCGGCTCCAACCAAGCCACTCACTGAAACAGCTTTACCACCCAAATCATACAGCATACGGCTGATAGAATGAGCTCCGATCCCCCGTTCATACACAACACCATTTACCGTAAGCGGAGTCCATACCACAGACTGATTTATCTGCGGTATTCCCCAATCCTGCACAAAACAGGAATCCTTATAAACTTCATCCAACCAGAGTTCACGCTTCGGCCCGTTATTACAAGAGGAAACAAACCACAAGTTTGCCAAAAGAGCCAATGCAATAATTACTTTTGTTCCAAATTTCATAGTACTTTGCTTTTTATTTCAGGACCGGATTAATAAACAACTCATCTATATATACCTGTTGCGGAGCTTCAAAAGCCACCTTTACATAGCGTACATTTTCATCCAGTTGGTCAAACAATATGCTTTCAATCCAGGCATCATGCTTGTTGTTCGGGAAATAAGGGGCATCTTTTATGGAAGACAGATTATACTCTTTACCGTCTATTGAAGTATACAGATATGTCTTCATCGGCATACCTATCTTTTCCGGATTATAATTCAGCATACGCAACATAGCTTTCTGAACACGGGTTTTCTTTTGCAGATCCACTACAAATTCATGATAGCCGGCCTCAAACTTCACCCAGCGGGCATCCTTACTGTCCTCTTCAGCAACCTTACCATCCAGTAACGGTTGCAAACCGGCCTTTCCAAGCATCATTTCCGGAGTCGCTCCATTGACCAATTTCTCCATAAAAGCCGCTTCCATCAGTTTCCAATATTCCTTTCCGTTCTTCCAGTCCATATAGTCAGTATACACTTTGTTCGACCAGACAGGTTGCCCCAGTTGGTACTTTGACTCAGGATCCTCAATGATACCGTAGAACATAAATGAAATGATCTTATCAACCCCCGCCGCAGATGCTGCAACCTGCTGGGACAGCAGCCTCGGATAGGCAGCCGGAATCAAGGCAGAAGTACGGTCATTGGTACCCTCTTCCCAAGTGAAAGTCTCACAATTTGCCCACATTTCAATATTCAGGCGGTTATGAATATCACGCAATCTCTGCCAGTTCTTCTTCAGACGGGGAAGTGTGAACTGATCGCGTACACACCCCACTTCATCCTGATAGGCAATGATATCCACTTTTAGTTTTTGCATTTGCTTCTCATATTCCGGATTATCAAATTCTGACAATCCGATTCCATAAGGAGAAATCAGGGTTTTCTTGCCCGGAGCCAATTTTTTAGCCTTCTCTGATAAAGTATTTACCGACTGCACCGCATGCTCCGCAAAAATAGGACACAGGCAATCTTCTACCGGTAAATACCAGCCATAAAAGGCCTTGTGGTTTTTATAAAGGGATGCCAACTCTTCCATAATCCGGAGTTGCCGTTCCTTAATTGCCGGATCAAGCAGATTATCATCCTGATCCTTTGCCCAGCCACTACTCATGAAAATCTTCATATTATGTTTGGCCGCTTCATTCAGAATAGCATCCACAGGACTTTTCTTATCCTTATTATACCACCAAGGCATTATTTGCGAAGGATAATAAGATTTTCCTTCATTGGCAACCTCCATTAATACCAGATATTCGATACCCATAGCCGACAATTCACGTACTTTAGCCTCCCACAATTTCGGGTCCATATTATCGAAGCTCTGAGGATTCGTATATTTATTACGTACATCCTTGTATGCCAGATTGATCCAGCTACCTGTAACAGGTTTCACACCCAAAGCCGACTCGGTGGTTTTCTCTTTTTTCTGCTTGCCGGAAGCGGCATTATCCGCACCCACCGTAACTACCGGCAGCGTAACCAATAAAACTGACAGAGCAAATCCTATCATTTGAAATTTCTTCTTCATAGTACACATATATAAATCTATAATTAAGTTATCAATTTCCTCCGGACACTATAATCAGTACCAAACCGGAGATAAAAAGAATAAGCATCAGCGTAAGCAACAGATTGGTAGACTTTGATGCCCCCTTAAACTCTTTCCAGATGAAGAGGCCCCATAAGGCGGCTACCATCGTTGCCCCTTGCCCCAGTGCATAGGAAATAGCCGCACCGGCTTTTCCGGCAGCGATATAGCTGCAAGCAGTTCCCAATGCCCAGATTATACCGCCCAACACACCCACCAGATGCGTATTGAAGTTTCCTTTGAAATACTGGCTGTAGGACACAGGTTCTCCCATAAAAGGTTTCTTCATCACCAGTGTATTGAACAGGAAATTACTGATAAAGATACCTATTGCAAACACGAACAAAGCAGAATAAGGAGTCATCATGCCTGCTGTGGGTGCTTCCAGATTTTCCAAGTCCATAGCTGCCGCCACAAAACGGTAAAAGAATGCCATCAGGATACCGGCGCATACAGCAACCAGGATACCTTTCTTACGGGTGCTCTGACCGGATGCTTTGGAAACTTTTCCGGATGCTATTCCATTAAAGATAATAGCCAGCACAATCAGGAAAACGCCCAGGAAAAGAATGACGGGATCTCCCTTCGGAACACTGAAATAATTGACAAATACACCCAGCACCAATGCCAGCCCCACCCCTACAGGAAAAGCAACCGACATCCCTGCCAATGACATAGAAGCCGATAGCAGAATATTAGAAGCATTGAATATCACACCACCCAGGAAAGCACTCCAGAAGTTCTCCGGACTCACTTGCAACAAGTCCTGTATAAATCCTCGCCCGGCCTCTCCCGTGCTGCCTAAAGTCAATCCCCAGATCAGAGAGAAAAGAACGATGCCAATCACGTAATCCCAATAGAACAACTCGTAGCGCCAGGTCTTTGCCGCCAACTTCTGAGTATTTCCCCACGATCCCCAGCAAAGCATCGTAACCCAACACAACGCCACTGCCAATCCGTAACTTTCAACTATAAACATAATCGGTATTTTTAGAGGTTAATTTATTCATTCAGGTCCAGTTCTTTACGATGAGGAATAGAAGACTGCGCTCCCATTCTTGTCACGGCAACAGATGAAGCTTTAGAAGCCATTACAGCAGCTTGCCTCAAGTTCATACCTTCTGCCAGTCCCACACATAAAGCACCATTGAAAGTATCGCCGGCAGCCGTTGTATCAACAGGTTCCACTTTAAAAGCATCCACACAATACGAAGTATCACCTTCTCTCACCAAGCATCCCTTCGAACCCAAGGTTACAATTATATTCTGTACTCCCATCGCACTGATTTCTTTTGCAACCCGTTCCGCATCAGCATCATTCACAATCTTTATACCGGTAAGCATTTCGGCTTCAATCCGGTTGGGAGTAATCATAAACAAGTATCTGAGTAACTCTTTCGGAAGGCTCCGGGCAGGGGCCGGATTCAAGACTACCTTCACCCCTTTTTCAAAAGCTCTCCTGGCAGCATATTCCACCGTTTGAATCGGAATTTCCAGTTGCATCAACAAGATGTCTCCTTCGCACATTTCCTCCACAACTTTATCCACATCCTGCTCGTTCAGCAACATATTGGCTCCGGAAGCCACCACTATACTATTCTCCGCATGATCGTCCACACTGATCAAAGCAACTCCGGAAGCAGAGTTTTCATCAAGAGTGATATATTTTGTATCTATTCCCTCTTTCTTGAAATAATCCACTGACTGCTGTCCCAGTATATCATTCCCCAACTTCGCTACAAAGATCAGATTACCACCCAGCCTTTTCACTGCAACTGCCTGATTGGCTCCTTTACCGCCCTGGTTCATAAAGAATTCACCACCCAGAATGGTTTCACCGGGAGCCGGCAGATGAGAGGTCCTCACCACCATATCTATATTGGAACTGCCAATTACTATAATTTTCTTCATGGTACTATATTTTAAATAAATAAATGCATGTATGTATCACCGTGACAGAACGAACGTAGGAGCAACGCCCCCTGCATCCGATACTGCTACACGGGCTGTTATCACCTTCTTATCTCCCGGAAAGAGCGTAATGAAGTTATCACTCCAGAACACCGGATTAATCTCCTCTCCCCGGGCATCCTGCAAAGTCAGGTGGTTGAAGTGTGACAATCGGGCAGATTCGTTCTTCAAACAAATAGAAAAGACATATTCTCCTTCCTCTTTGCTTACTTTAACCTCTTTCTTCAATTCCGGTTTTTCCATAGAAGTAAACCAGAAAAAGTCCATGTGCTGGGAGTAGAACCAATATAAATTCTCCGACAACAGCTTTCCTGCTTTATCGTGAAGTTCCAGCTTCACAAAGTAGTTATAAGAATACTTGCCATGCTGAGGCACCGTAATAATCTCTTTATAGCAATCGGGAGAAACCGTCAGCTGCTGAGAATGTTGCCAAGCCACCCTCATATCATTATTGATTACTTTCGCCGTCACCTTTACATCATCCAGCACCCGGTGGGACGCATTAATGACCGATATCTTAAAATCATTGGCATTCAACTGTACGTGTACCGGCTCCATCGCTTTCCTTGCAAAATAGTAAGAAGCGTTCGGCGCCAGATACCAGTCATAAATCTGCCAGCACACATCGGGCCAGCAGGAATTAATCTTCCAGATCATCACGCCGGAAGTTATATCCCACATCCGATGATTGGCTGCCTCAAACATAGCACGATAACCGTCAGCACTCAGGAACTGGGCATTATCGGCATATTCTTTCGCCGTCTTCGGATCACCAAACATCGTGCGGATGGCATTGTCATAAGAACGGTAGCAATAATTACTCACATCCCAGGCGCCATGTTCCGCCCAAATGCTATCCAACGGGAAGATGGGGCTGTTTACATTGGCTGTGCTCTCCGCGGTAGGAATAAATTTCCGGAGACTGTTGTACATCGGCACCGAAGGCATACCCAATTCATTGCGGAACATCTGCAAATAAACCTCACGTACTTTATCGAAGAAGTAAGAGGAAGGCGCCCAGTTATAGTCGGGTGCACCGTCATCCGTGGTTCCGGTGGGCAGGTCTTCCTTCAGATAGGGAGTCAGAGCATCCACATCCCAGTGGTAACTGGTGGTAGGGATGTATATACGTGTAGTATCAAGGCTCTTCACTTTCTCTTTCGTCAGCCTGTATAAGTTTTCATTCATCAATACTTCATTGACGCCTACCCACGAAATAATAGAAGGGTGGTTACGATACCGAAGCATCATATCTTCCACACAAGCAATCGCCAGATTATGATCCAGGGGATTGTTTTCGGTTTCAGTGCCGGGAGTCATGCGATAGCATTGATAGAAAACATGCCACCACATAAGGCCGTACTTATCAAAACTCTCAAACCACGTTTCGGAAGGAGAAGGCATATCTTCACTGCCTATCAGGTTGATGTTAGCCTCCGCCATCAGGCGTGCCTCATCATAAATACGCTTATCCGATTCCTCCAGCAGAATGTCCGGCTGAATCCAGCCGCCTTTGCAGAACACTCTTTTGCCATTCACATAGTAGACACGGCCGTACTCAACCTCAGCTTTGTCCCCGTCAACCTCAACTCTGTTCAGCCCAACCTCAACTTCACGGATGCCAAAGTCGAACTCTTTTGTATCGGATACTTTTCCACCTGTATTATATGACAACTTGATGTGATGCAGATATTGTTCACCATATCCGTTGGGATACCACAGGTAGGGATTCTTTATCAACAGGGAAGGGAAATCTTCGGAAGTCAGTTCTACGACTTTCTTTTCACCTGCACCCAGGCTAACTTTCTTTGTAATCTTTATAGGCTTCAGATAACCTTCCATGTGTTTGGTATAGGTGGGGAACTTCACATCGTTTACCAGGGTAATCAAAGCATTCACTTTTCCCTCTATCGCTTTTCCTGAGGTATTCTTTACCTCCAGTTTGATGTTCACATCCGCCAGCGAAGTATCCTGTTTGGGTAAAGTAGTAACAATGAAAGGATTCTCGATCACGACTTCATCGGTAGCCTCTATCGTTACCTTCTGATAGATACCCATATTTCGGTCTCTTACCACCGGAGCACAGTCCCATCCACCGGATATCTTTAAAGTCTCATCTTTAAAGATGTCATAAGAATGTCCACGCACAGGGCCGAACACTTTCAGCTGGGTACCCGGAGTAGGAACACCCGGATGATCCACCTGATATATCTTCACCGCAACACAATTGTTCGCTCCGGGAAGGGCATAGTCCGTAATATCGAGCTTGAAACGGCGGAACATTCCCACAATATCATTTTTATCGGCTACAAGCCGGCCGTTAACCCAGACGTCCGCCCGATAGTTAATGCCGTAAAGGGTCAGCCATACTTTCTTACCTTTATAAGATTTGGGCAGAGTGATTTCCGTACGATACCAATAAGGGTCCTGCCAAGGGTTTCTTCCACTCTTCAGATAGTTATATTTAGCCAGATCCATCCGGGCATTGAACTCGTCCGAAACATCGGGGATTAAATAATTATTGAGTCCGATACGCGGGTCGGGATATACATTCTCTTTCACCAAAGCATTCAGCACAGTAGTGGGAACCGTAGCCTGATACCACCCGGTTGTTGGATAGGATGATTGCGAAACTTTGGCATCCGCATCGGCTATCTCGGATGAGTTTATAATTCTCCAATGCTCCAGTTCCAGAGATTGGGCTTTCAGCAACATGACATTGCAAAGTAGCAGGATAAATAATATGTTTCTCATAATTTCTGTTATTCTATTGCGGTAACCTTTGCACCATGCGTAAAACTACCGGGCACTAATTTCATTTCCTCCGCCCACGCATTTACCATCAGCTGTACGGGAATAATGGATGGAATGGCAAATAAGTCAGAACGCTCACAACGAACGTGTACTTCCAGCAAGTCCGGACTTTCAATGCCGGAAGCCGCATCCGATATGAGAATCACTTTACCTTTAAAACTCAACACATCCTCCACAAGTCTGATACTTGGATGATAAGCGCCGGATTGTGAATGAGCATAAACAATGCAGATAAAATCAGGTCCTACCATTTCCAAGGGACCGTGCCGAAACTCCCCGCCCAATAAGGCGGAAGCGGGAATTTTGGTGGCTTCCATAAACATCAGGGCAGTTTGGGCAACGGCAGCGAAAACCGTTCCCCTGCCTATCACTTGCACAAACGAATGTCCTTTCAGGAAAGTGAGCGAACGGGATAAATACGTATCTCTTTCCGCCAGCTGACGTTCAACTTCACGGATTATTCCGTCTAAAGCCTCCTCATTCACTTCATGCCTCTTCAGGGATTCTGCGAGCAGATAAACCGCCAGATAGGTTGTAATAAAAGTTTTCGTGGAGGTCATCTCTTCTTTGCCTGCCTTGCACAGCAGGCAATGAGTAGCCATTACGGCCAAAGAACTTCCGGATTCGTTCGTGATTCCGATCACCGTTATTGGCAACCGACGCTGCTTTTTAAGCAATTCAATCACTTCGTAGCTTTCACCCGACTGTGAAACGGCAATCAGCAAAGTGCGTTCCGTCAACGAAGGAGATTGAAAATGAAGCAATTCTCCGGCATTAATCGCGGAAGCGGGTATGGAAGCAGATGAGATCATTGTCGCAGCTGCCTGCGATATAAAGTAGGAACTTCCCATGCCGGTAAATACGATCCTGTCATATTCACCGGATTTCCATAAGGCACAGACAGTCTTCAAGCTTTTCTTCCCTTCTTCCGAACGGTAATAGCAGAAAGTCTGTTTCAATGCTTCCGGTTGTTCCTGTATTTCTTCTAAAAACTTATTCATAATAAAGTATTTCCCGTTTACTGATTGAGCATACCATGAGTTTCTTTCAGTTTCACCGGGTGAAACTGAGAGTTTCATGCTTTGGAACCAGGAGTTTCATCCCTTGAAACAAAGGGTTTCATTGCTTGAAACTCTTTGTTCCATCCGATGAAACTTTGCTTTTAATAGGGTTGCTTATTTTCCTTCAAGGTATTTCTTATACCCTTCATAGGTATCTGTTCCCGGTTTGAAGGTAGCCCAACTGAAATTCGTAATATGATCAGTAAACATTCCGGCTACTCTCAGCTGTTCCTCCAGCTCGGTCCAGGGTTTGGTCCGCATGGTAATTCTCGGGCACCAGCACTCTTTGAACGACTCTATATCTACTCCGAAAATCACTCCGTTAGCATCGCAGGCTTTCTTTATTTCGGCAAACCAGTTGGGCAGGTCCACATCAAAATCTACCAGACAACGTCCGCCTATATCCTGAAGATAAAGCACATCTATATCGGGAGTCTGGGCAAATATCTTACCAAACCATTTTCCGCAGAGGTCAGCGGGCATTCCCCTCCACAAAGCAGGAGCTATGCAGACTTCTTTCGGAGACTTCGACTTCACATAAGCCGCCACTGTCTGCAAATAATTAGCCAGCATAGACAAGGCAGGTTCCTGCTGCCAGCCTACCGGATACGAACCGTCATGAAATTCTTCGGTTATGTACCATCCCGCCAGACTGGGATGATTCCCCCAAAGGGCAAACAGTTCATCGAATACTTGTTTATTACGCTCCACCAGAAATTCATATTGTTCCGGTTTTGTGGTATCTTCCTTGCTATAATCACCGGGGTATAGTCCGACAATCAGTTTCATCCCGTTACGCTCGGCAGCATCGAACATTCGGTTCATGATATCATATTGCTTGGTCACCCACGGCAGATTTGTCGGCGAATAGAAAGAAGATTTCTCATTCGTGCGGTCATTGAAACCTTCGGCATACTGGATAATCCAAGTGTCAATGCCCACTTCACGGCTTGCTTTGAATTCTTCATCCCAGTTGGTCTCTTTATAGACGCCATTCAGCTGAATGAAAACACTGGAGAACTTGGGAGTTCCCTTGAATTCAGGAGTATAAGAGGTCAGTTGCTCCAGATTGTCGATGCAAAACTCACCTGTACACGTGCTGTTATCATCGTTCGTGATTTCAAGACGATAACCTTCAAGGCGGTTCAGAACCAGTTTGTTTTCGCCCAGATCACGCCCTTTGGCAAAAGTAAAAGCCTCATAAGGCATCACTACACGTGTCCATTCTTCCTTGGTCAGTACATCCTTATCCACATACTCGAAGAACTGCCAGCGATCTTTCTCATGAAGCGCATCCTGCGTAAACTGATCCACATCCTGAATAAGCATGAAACGGAATGTACCTTTATTATTCTTATTACCTTTCACCCAGATGGAAAGTCCCAACGGATGGAAAGACAAGTCACTGCGATAGTCTCCCCCACTCTGCTGGATATATACGGATTCGGTTCCGGACGCATTGCCGGAGAAAGAGTATTTAAGCTCGAAGCTTCCCGTTCCCTCCACACAGTCATCGCTGATAAAACGGTCTATCGAGGTTTGCGGTGACTCGGGAAGTCCTTTCATTTCGTACACCACACAGCTCATCTCGTCGTAAGCATTCAAAGTCTTTACCGCACGTGCTTTCGCTACTATCTCCTCTGCTGTGGGGGCCTGCTTACTACCGCAAGCCGCCAACACAAGCAGCAGAGAAGAAATACTGATTAGGGATAGTATATTTTTCATATTTATTTCGTTGTATAGATTATTACTTCGGTTATCCATATTTTCCCGTTCGATACGGGATTTTTCCATTTAAAAGTTACAGTGTGCTTCCCTACAGGACGGTCATAGCAGAAGAACAATTCACACTTCCGGTGATTGATATATTGGGGCAAGGCGGTTGTTTCATAGAACTGTCCATCGATATATACATCCATCTCCGCCGTATAGTCTGTCGGAAGCCCACCTGCCACATATCCTTTTACAACCAGTCCGGTTCCTTCGAAAGAGAAGGGATTTACATCATCTATGGATTTCTCTATTGTAAGTTTATCGCTCACTTTCAGATTCTCAAAAGCTACTTCCAAAGCAACAGGTCTGATGTTCTCCCGTCTGATTATGAAGTCTGTTCCTACCTTCCCGTTTCCATGCTTCTGCAACATCTCGCTGGCATGTCTGTACGTCATGTCATAGGCTTTATTCAGACTGATATCCGTATTGGAGAAAGGTATGTCTTCTACTTCATACAAAGCTTCTTTCCAGGATTCGGGGATGTTGCTGTATCCTATCATGGTTCCCAGGATGCCTGCGGCTGAAGCCGGATTACAATCAGAGTCCTGACCGGCACGCGTGGCGATATCTATGGTCTTTGTGAAATCCCCCTGTCCGTAAAGCAAGCCCAGGAGTATATAGGCACCGTTTATCTTCGTACCGATATTAAAGGAATTATGAATGCCTTCGGGACAGCTGATTTCTTCGCTCCACTTGTTCTGCAACTCGAACCAGGTTCGTTTCCAGTCTTTCGGATATTTCCTGTGCCAGCGAATTACGTCCGACATACATTTGTGGAAATCGCTTTCTTCCGGTATCACCTTCAGCGCTTCTTTTACGATATATTCTATATCATTGCTGACATAAGCCAGAGAGTACATGGCTGCCACATAAACTCCGCCATACCATCCTTCACCATAGGACATGATATGCCCCACCCTATCGCAGATTTCAGCGGCCTGATTAGGCATTCCCGGTGACATAATCCCGGCAAAATCCGCTTCAATCTGGAAGTCGATGCAATGTGCATGAGGGTTATTCTTCCAGTAACCGCTCTGGGGTGCTTTCACTCCTTGCAACAGATTGTAGCGGGCTACCTGGTTGGCATGCCACAACGGATATTCTGTCCGTCCGAAAGCCGTCGCAAAAGAATCAACCGGAGCATCCAGCCCGCATCTTTCGAAGACTTCCACAAAAGTCAGATCCACATAAACATCATCATACAAACCGGGAAAGGTATCATACCAATTCTTGACCGTATGCTTATCCCAGGGAATGGGAATATAATCCTGAATGATAGTTCCCAGGAATTTAAACTCAGTAGGTCCTCCGTAACTGCATCCCAAGGTCTGACCCGCCCAGGCACCTTTCACTTTATCACGCAGGCTCTGCTCGGACAGAACTACTTCTTTCTTTCCTTTATGAACGGCGGCAGCCAGATCAGCTATAAAGAAGAAAGCCATCAGGAGCCATATTATATTTCTTTTCGACATACTCATTTCTTGTTTTTATACTGGTTGTACCACGCACTGTATTGTTCATACAGACGCAGGGAATCCGGATGTCCGGCAATAATATCAGTACCGGGCTTATTCATGATACCGATATACTGATAACAGAGAATCTTATCTACAAACGGAGAGATATTCTCCATCTGCCTGATAATGCGTTTGTTGAAGTCGGCAGGCAACAGATTGCCTCCGTCCCCATCTTCAAAATAGAACAGTTCCATATCAGCCCATAGTCTTGCTCTGGAAGCTTTCTCATGAGCCTTGTACAAGATTTCATAGAATCTGGCGGAATCTTCCAATGCGGTATGGTTCACTCCAACTCCATCCTGGTAAGCAATGATATCGATATTCATTTTCTCTAACTGGCGGACAAAATAATCATCGAAACGTGCTTCTTTAATGAAGTACGGGGCTATCAGATTGACACAGTTCGGAGTTAACCTTTGGGCAAAGTCCGCACATTCATTGACGTACTTCACGCACTCATCAATGAAATAGGGTTGCAACTGGGCTTCGTTCGGGAAATACCACCCGTAGAAACTTTCGTGATGGGAATATTTTTGAGCCACCTCTTCCATAGAACGAAAACGTAACTTCTGCACGCCTTTGTCTATCATCATGGTATAAGCATCCAACTCTCCCCAGAAATCATTGCTCACAAAGAACTTGATGCCACATTCATCGGCGGCAGCAAGTACCGCCTCCAAAGGATCTTCACATCCCATCGGGATTTGAGGAGCTATCTGTGAAGGATAGAACGGCTTTCCATCCAGAGCTACACCCATCATAACCAGATACTCCATTCCAATCTCACGCATTTCGAAAATCTTCCGCCGCCATTGGTCGGCAGTAAAATGCGTCAATGCCTTATTCCAGTTTCCCCCTTCCGAAGCCGAATGCCGGAACTCAAACCAGGAACCGGAAATAGGTTTCAGCTTTTTGCATGAAGATGACACTGCAACGGCAGAAGAGTTTGCACGTATAGATTGAGGCATGGCTAGCATGGCAACGCCCCCTAATCCCAGGTATTTTATAAAGTCACGTCTTCGCATCTCTTGTTTTTTTCAGGTTTACTCAATCACTTTATCCGTCAGATCCCAGCCCATAATCGTAGAGATATAAGGAATTATCCACATCGCCATTTTCTTATGTCCCGAATATCCGGGATGCCATGCAGCCCCCAGGTCGGTAGTCCGGTTATAGAGATTCTTATCCAGTTTCAGTAGAAAGACTTTCGGATCATTCACTTCGTTTATTATCGCTTCATAATAACTGAATACAGGGGCCTGCATAGCTACAGGGTAAATGCACAATATGGGAATATCTCCATAATGCTCACGCAGTTGTGCAAGAATCTGTTTGTACGCTTTGGTGAATTCGCTTTTGTAAGGATGAGGCTCCGTTGAGAAATCATTGGAACCTAAATTGATAACTACCAGATCCGGACGATATTCCTTAAAATTCCATTTATGGGTGAGGTCTTCGTCAAAGGTATTCAACATCCGGTCTTTCATCGTAACCTTCGACACGCGTACCGAATCACCATAATTGCGAGCGGCTCCTCTACCGGAATGGGCAATCAGTGTATAGTCCGCATCATAATAACGGGCTACCATAGAGGCAAATGTGAGATTACAATTTTCCGTCTCTACCAGGAAAGGTTCATCGCGATGTTTCCCGTCTGTGCCATATCCGCAGGTGAGTGAGTTTCCGATAAACTCGATATGCCGTGTGCGCACTGCCGGCTCTTCCGCCAAGCGTCCCGAACCGGACAAGACAAACTGATGGACAGTTGTCTTGCCGAATTCGCCTTCGGAACGTTTCTGTATCTTCAAACTATGAATGCGCTTGTCTATGCCCGATACCAGATGAATCAATGTATCCGTTCCGCATACTTTCACGACTTTATGCAGTTTGCCATCAACAAATACATTATAATAGCTCGTTCCTGTTTCAGAAACTTTCACTGACAGCTTTCCACCAGTAAAGCGGGTTTCCAGATAAGTGCCTACCCAGTCGAAAGCTACCGAACCATCGGGGGAAACCAACGTTCTGCCGGTATATCGCACGGCAGGATCATTCCCTTTGTAAACAGTTCCATTTTTTTGAGCTTTCAGTTCCGCAGAGCAACTTATCCCTATCAGGATAAACAGATATAGACAATAACGTTTCATCATTTTCTTTATTTACGTTTCTTATTTTTAGCTTTCAATTCTTTCAGGTATTTCATGTATCCGTTGAACAAGTCGATAGTACGTGCTTCGCCCACACGGATAGACATCTTCGGATCATTGAATACCCCCGGGAACTGATAGCAAAGAATCTTCTCGAAGTTATCAAACAGATTCAAGTCACGGATGATTTCTTCTACCGGACGGGGATAGAGGGAGTTATCCGGATTGAACAGGAATACTTCCAGGTCGAACCACAAATGAGCTTTAGCCTCATCACAAACTTTCTGCAACATATTAGCCGCTTCCTTACCGGTCAGATCACCGTCCGGCATACGGGCAAATCCGAATGGGCACAAGATATCCAGATGCTCCATAAGTGCCGGATATGTATCCATTCCGTTGGGAACTTCAAAACTGTTGGTAGCCAGCATTATCGGTTTGTCCGGTGCAAGTGCGTTACAGTAAGCCTTAAACTCTTTGAAGAAATTCACGATATCGTCTTTTCTCTTTTTACGCATCTCGGGGCGTTGTTCCCAGTTATCCAGACCGCCGCCACTCTCTTCGGATACATAGAAGGCATAAAAGGATTCATGGTGACCATACATATCCCACAGTTCTTTAGCCACCCGTTTGTGCCATTCCAGAGATTCGGGGGTAAAGTCGAACCAGGCAAACATACCCACTCCCATCAGTACATTCATGCCCTGTTTATCGGCTTCCGTCAGGATGGCTTCAATCGGGTCTTTGGCTGTAAGTTCCATACGACCGGGATACAGTTTGGAAGGATAGAAGGCTTTACCTACATAGTTATCCACATTGGTAGTATGTTTGCCTACATATTCTTCATTGCGGAAAACTTCCTGAATGACCACCATATTCATTTCCAGCTTATTCATGGAACGGATCAACTCTCTCCATTGATCGTCGGTCATCTTCTTGATATCCTGATTCCAATGTTTTCCTTCGATTTCGCTCCAGTGATAGATGCCCATCCAGGCACCGGATATCTGTTGGATAGAGCGAATATCCGATTCAATCACTTCTATATCTTTTGTCTTCCGATAGGCCTTGCCTTCATTAGCCACTTTGAAGATCACTTTATTCTTCCCCACCCGGTCCTTGGTAGGTATAACCACCTTAACCGTTTCGGCCTTTCCGGCAGGGATTGTCACAACCGTTTCGTATAACAGTGCATCTTTATTCTCTTTATTCCAATACAAAGCTACCTGATAAGTCTGTTGTGAAGCACTTTCGTTCACAATGCCACCGCGGATATCCAGATCGACCTTATTAGTGATTTTTCCTGGAGGTATTAAAGTTAAGCTCACTCTATTCTCCGCCTGCAAACTTACCAGACTGAACAAAGAAAAAAGAAGTAAAAAAGTACGTTTCATAATCATCTTTTTAAATTAGAATTAGTTAAAACTACCCGGATAAGAAATCCGTGATTCAATCTCGCCACCGGCCAGACGAATATAGGAATCGAACTTACGCTCTCCCTCCTGCAATATGATTACACGGGCACCGTTAGCCAAATTATTGTACACCGTATTTCCACCTGTATAGCGTCCATAAGCAAGTAGTACCTCCTTATACATAACTGCATAATCATTGTTATGATCGTGACCGACAAATGTCCCCATAACATCTCCACACTCCTTGATAGAAGTAAACAGACCTGAATTAGTGGTAGGGCAAGCAACTCCTTCACCTCTCACTCCAAACAATCTGTTCTTATCTTCCATCACAGCATCTTTGTATTCGGGTATGGGAATGTGGAAGAAAGCCAATGCAGGAAGAGGGATATCATTATTCTGCTTCGTAAACTCCTTGCTTTGATTTCTGTACCAGGCAATCTGGTCAAACTTAATCCAGTCATATCCGGGTACTGACTTTATCTGCGTGTATGCATGAGAATCAATGCAATATAGAAGAGCCGCATTTTTATTCTTATCCTTTGACGACTTCACCGTCAAAACATAATCGGGAGCGACTTCGCCCTCACGTGCAGGCATCATACTGCCTTTCTTTTGTGAGAGATAATCATATAGTTCCGCCCGGGTGCGATCATACTCATCATCATGATTGCCAAATATCACTCCAAACGGAATATTGCGCCTGATGCAAGGCTCCAAAACAATGTCCAGCCCCTTAAAAGCTTCATTAGAAACAACCACATCTCCCGTAAACATGACGAAATCAGGACGTTCGGCATCCAATACTTCGTTTATACGATCCAGAGATATTTGTGAATTCGCCTGATCATCATATTTATAATGAACATCCGTAAACTGTACAATCTTAAACTTACCGTCACGATTGAACTTCAATACTTCTTTCTGGCCCAAAACCGTAAGAGCATTGAATAATACCATTAAGCATAAAGCAATTTTCTTACACATCATATCTTTTATTTTAAACTGTCTATAATCTTCAATAATAATTCAGGTTCATCTGTAGTAATATAGTCTACTCCCAACAAATAATATTGTTGTAGCTCTTCCGCATTATTCACCGTCCAGACATTGGTAAGCAAACCGGCTTCCCTGGCTTTTTGGGTCAGATTCTTATCCTGCCTGTATGCATAGTAAGAATAATCAATTCCTGAGATGCGGCCGTTCACCAAGTCTTTCAGTTCCTTCTTACCTTCCCATAAGTAAAGAGTTCTGGCTGTAGGGTCCAGTTCGCGGATACGTTTCAAGACTTCATAATTGAAACTGATATATTCCACATATCCCTGCATTTTCATGCGATGAACAATATTCACCACTGAGTCTGTCAACTGCAACGTACGTTCCAAGCCTTTTTGGGAATCTTTTATTTCAATAATAGGATGGGTACTATTCTGTGCCCTTGCAGCTATCAAGAGTTCCTGAAGTGAAGGCACCGGGTCTTTCTCATTAATCGTTTGTTGAAATAACTGCAATGAGGTGATATTTTCAACTTCCAATCCATATACATGCGGATCATGAGAAAGAACAACTCTATTGTCAGCAGTTAACCAGACGTCCAATTCAGACCCCTGACATCCCAATTCTACCGCATTCTGAAAAGAACGAACAGAATTTTGCAACACCCCTTTTTGTCTCCAGGCACCCCGATGAGCCACCACTCTGTTCTTACTGAAGCCATCTTTCAATAATTCAAACTCACACTGCTGCCCATCAATCAAAAGTGTTATGCCGTATCTGTAACTCGTCTGCCCTGCTGATAATGCCCTATTCTTTTTCAGACAGATTGATTTCTCTTTAAGATCAATCCGGAAAAGAGAAGAAGTATCACTCAACAAACGAACATTGGAGGGCGTGGGATATATCCGGCCCACCACACTCCCCGACTGTCCCACGGGAATCAGATAATTATCCAGCACATACTTCGAAATATCTCCGGCCCTTATGACGAAGGAGCTAAGAAGCATTCCTGCTATAAAGATTGCATTTTTCATTCTATTTTGGTCTACAATAAATATATACATAAATAAAATCCATATTAGATATCCGGATAAAGATTGCGAACAACACCCCTGTCCGTATATAGTTGTGGCGACGATTTAAGCGGGCTACACCCTTTTCTATTTACCACTACACCTTCGGGTATTAGAGTCTCCTTTATTTACAAAAGTCCGTTATCTTCCAGATACTTTTTATAACTTGTGTAATTGTTTGTACCCTTCTTAAAAGTAACCCAACTGAAATTCGTGATATATTCGGTAAACAACCCTGCTACGAATAGTTGCTCCTTTAGTTCACTCCAGTTCTTTTCCCGATAAGGGACATTCGGACACCAGCAACTCTGGAATGATTCTATATCAACACCAAAATGTACGCCGTTGGCATCACATGCTTTTTTAATCTCAGCAAACCAATTAGGCAGGTCTACATCCACGTCCACCAGGCAACGTCCGCCAAGGTCCTGAATGTATAAATAATCAATATTGGGCGTCTGGGCGAAAATCCGTCCGAACCATTGGCCACAAAGATCAGCTGGCATACCTCGCCATAAAGCCGGAGCAATAGAAACGGGCTTATCCGATTTTGTCTTGATATAAGAGGCCACTCCTTCAAGATATTTAGCCAACATGGATAAAGAGGGTTCTTGCTGCCAGCCTACAGGATAAGAACCGTCGTGAAATTCTTCGGTTATATACCAGCCTTCAAGGCAAGGGTGATTGCCAAATTGCTCATACAGCTCATCGAACACCATCTTATTTCTCTCTAAATTGAGATTATATTTCTCCGGTGATGCCGTATTCGTTTTACTGTAATCACCGGGATAAAGGCCTACAATCAGTTTTATGCCATTGCGCTCGGCAGCCTCGAACATTTGGTCGACAAAGTCATACTTCTCGGTAATCCAAGGCATGTTGGTATTCTTATAGAACGAAATGCTGGTGTTTTCTCCGTCTGTAAACTGCTCCGCGTACTGGATAATCCAGGTGTCAATGCCGATGGCACGGCTATCCTGAAACTGTTTATCCCAGTCTTCGTTGACATAAGCGGTATTCAATTGTACAAAAATACTGGAGAACTTGGGCTTTCCGTTTTTCAGTTCATAAGAGGTCAATTGCTCCAACGCGTCGATACTTACCTCACCGGTGCAGACTTCATGTTTCGTATTTACGATTTCAATCCTGAATCCTTCAAAACGGTTTAGCAATAAGCCGTCAGCCGTAGCCCCCTGCCCCTTTTTATACAATTTGAATGCACTGTAGGGCATAACCAGACGGTTCCAACCTTCTTTGGATAATATTTCTTCGTCTTCGAAAGCATAATATTGCCATCTCTTACGTGTACTGTCATGCGGTTTGTCGGCGCTGAATTGCTTCTCATCCTCCATAATGATGAAGCGGAAAACACCTTTGTTACCTTTTTGACCTTTCACCCAAATGGAAAGTCCCAAAGGATAGAAAGACAGGTCGGGACGATAATCTCCCCATGTTTCTTCGAAATAGACATACTCAGGATTTGAAGTCATAGGCTTACCGGAAAAACTGTATTTCAGCTTAAAACTTCCCACTCCTTCTTTATAGTCATCACCTAAATCATAGTCAATAGTGGCATTGGTAGGTTCTTCGGCACTGGTAGGACCAGTACGATAAATTTCGCACCCCAATTCATCGAAAGGGTTAATATTTTTAGTAGCTTTCGTGCTATTCAATATTTTGCGTATCTCTTCTTGCAGGTTATAGTCACCATCCTGACCGTTTCCTCCTCCGTTATGATCATCACTTCCACAGGAAGCCAAAATAAAACAGAACAGACTTACCAATATAGCAGTTGTTTTCATAAGGCATTAGTTTTAAAAGAGAGTGCCGCCGGATTAGCGGCACTCCCGATTTGAATTAATCAATGTGTATTATTGACGGAAATAACTCATCTTATACATTCTTACAATAGACTGTGATAAATCAAAGCCAACAACAGAGGTTGCAATGTACACATCATATCCGGTTGAGGTTGCTTCTTTGTAGACAGCAACGTCTCCCCAGCTAAAGTAATTCTGACCCCATGCGGACATATCGCTTGTAAATACACAGAAGTCACCATATCCGTCATCGTCCGGTCCCAGTTCCATCTTAGAGGTATTGGTTATGTCGAATACCTTGAGGGTGGCACCACCACCGGCCCATTGGTCAGCACCTTGGTCATTGAGTGCCAAATAGGTATCATTTTCCACCTTAAATACATTGAAGCCAAGCAAGCGGTATTCGTGAGCAGCCGCATTCAAAGCTGTAACTTCCATGGATGTCGTAAAGATATTGAAGCGACTCTTCAAAGCCTCATCACTGTTTCCGTTTACCCACTTCGTATAACTGATGTAATGATCCGAATCGTCGGCCAATGAAGCACGCTGTATGGCAGGTGCGGCAGTCCAAGAACTTCCGGCCGGTCCGTAACGCAATTTATTAGGCTGATTGGCAGGAGTTACTAACTGACCATCCTGTAATTTCCAATAATAAATAGTCATATCATTAGGACCTGTACCATAAATATAAGCTGTACCGCTGGTTACATCACCTGCCACGCTCATGTTATATCCCAAATCTCCCGGACAGCCATCACCGGCAGTATAGTCAAGCAGCAACTTATGTTCCTGATCTGCTTCAGAATAATAGAAGACCATGAAACCTGCACCGTAAATATTTTCACGGGAAGTAATCAAGTGGCCGGCATCATCCGTACGAGCCTTCATCATAAACGATCTTGCTGCATCTATAGTCTTAACCGCTGCTCCCGTCTTCATGTCATACAGGTAGATAGGACCATTATATTCCTGAACTGCCAGATATTGACCGTATATTGCTAAGCCTGTATTATTGCGGCTTGCCAATCCCAGATCGGTACAGTTCTTTTCCCACACTTTGGAGAACTTGGTTTTAGGCGGTGTCGGTACCACACGAATCGTATTGTTATGACGATTTCCCAATGCATCGATTACTGTTATTTTATAAGGCTCAGTGAAATCCATTTCACCCCCAACTCCCGGAACAACATAACAATTATGCTCCACACTTACGGTGCAAATCAGACGGCTTACATCGAGCGGGTCTTCATCCGTGGTAGGAACTTTCACCGTAATTTCTTCTCCCTCTTCATAAGGACCTTTCTTGGTAGCATAAAACTCCGTCGGATTATCAGGTATCTGAATGGTTACATTAAGTAGACCATTCACTTGGCTTTCATGTGCTGTGCTCAAGTCAGGAGACTCACAGGAAACCAAGAGCACTGCCCCAAACAAACACGCTGTTGCTGCAATTCTATTAAGTATTTTCATAGCTTCATTTTTTTAATTATTTCCATTCGTCAAACTGTTCACAAGCAGGGTTCTGCTGAATTTCTGCAATAGGAATAGGGAAGCGATTGTATTTCTCCAGATAAACACGCGTTTTACCAGCATCACAATCCACAACATTGTATTCATATCCATCACCTACTTTTGTCGGCTTCACTCCTTCCATGTGAGTACCATTCAGGACTGTAGTTGCCAATCCCCAACGACGGAGATCCCAAAAGCGATGTCCTTCAAAAGCTAACTCTACCATTCTTTCGTGGCGGAGAAGTTTCATGAATTCAGTTTTTGTACTGGCTGATACTGCCGGCAAATCAACTCTGTCTCTTACTTCATTCAATGCTTCCAATGCTTCAGTAAGTTTATCTTGCATTGCCATTGCTTCCGCATAGATCAATAGAACTTCAGCATAACGCATATAATAGAAAGTCAGGTCAGTTCTACGCATTTGGCTCTTACTAATTTCCGGATCAAACAACTTACGCATATAGTAACCTGTGCAAGTAGTACCACCACCTAAACCATAGCCATCCACACTACCTTCGTATGTGTACAGTGTTTCTCCTTTCCATTGACAACCATTATAAAGGATGGAAGCATAGAAACGTGGTTCACGGCCTTCATAGGGATTGGCAGCCATTTCAGGATTGTTCCAATCAAACTCTTTACCATCAGCCATCTGATAAGCCGATACCAACGTCTCTGTCGGACTGATTTCAGCATAACCACCATCACTGGGCGGACAATTGAAATAATCAAAAGAATAATCCAACGTCTCGTAAACATAACCAAACTCTATGACACTTTCATTATTTGCAACCGGTTTCGCTCTTCTATTCAGAAACAACTTCCCATAATCCTCATACAGTTCATACCCTTGCTTTTTCAATTCGGCAGCAGCATCGGAAGCATCTTTCCAACGCTCAGCATAGAGCATAGCACGAGCTTTCATTCCATAAGCTGCACCACTTGTCAACTTACCGGCCTCTACAGTACCTCTCAGAGGCAAATTTTTAGCTGCAAAGTCTAAATCCTCTGCTATGAAATCCCAACATTCATCCGGTGTACAACGCGCATGTTCCTTTTGTCCAAGTTCAGGTAACTGCTTGTACAGGATAAAACTCGCTCCATACCGCTTCGCCAAATCAAAATTAGCCACTGCACGGAAAAAACGGAATTCCGCCTCTGCACGTTTGGCAACCTCTTCAGTAAAGTTTTCACGGTGTTTTTCCAATCCTTCCAAAGCACGGCAACAAGTCAATTGCCAGGAATGCCTATTATTCCAGTTGTCAAAAAGATTACTGGCAGAAGTAATAGGAGTAGAACCGAATACAAACAAATTAGTATTGGCAGCCGGATTATTGGCTTTCAAAAGATCAGCGCATGCATCATCAGTGATTGAATAATATCCTCCGATCAAAGAATAAAAGCCATTAATATACAATTGCAGATTCGTTTCATTCGACCAAGTGATATCGTCAGGATAACTACTTGTCAGAACAGGATCAATATCACAACTACTCAGCGTGAAGCAAGCAGAAGCAAATACTGTTATTATCTTATTTACTGATTTCATTGTATTAGTTTTTTAGAAAGTTACATTTAATCCAAATTCATACGTACGCTGTTGAGGATAATATCCCTGATTTACACTTGGCATTTCAGGATCCATATGCTCCAGATGAGATAAAGTAAACAGGTTACCACCGGCTACATAAGCACGAATTCTTTCAAAGCCAGCCTTTTTACTCCATTTCTTTGGTATGGTGTATCCCAACTGAATAGATTTCAGACGTACATAAGAACCATCTTCTACCCACCAGGAAGAGAATTTTCCACCATTTGATCTTGACTCGATTCCTAAACGAGGATATTTAGCATCAGTATGATCGGGACGCCAAGCACCTTCCACCAAATAATAAGGAGTATTTCCATCAGCATAGAAAGGACGTGTATAGAATGTATCATCACGAATTCCACTACTATACAATCCGCATAAATTTACATCAAACAGAGCTGCACCTTGCAACAACATATTGAAATCAAAACCTTTCCATTCAGCACCCAGATTCAAACCAAACATCATTTCCGGTGTATTGCTACGACCAATTGGAACCATATCCTGATCCCAGGTAATCTTACCATCACCATTAATATCTTTCAGTTTGATATCACCGGGTAATGTCGGACCGAAAACAGCACTATGAGCTATTTCTTCTTCCGACTGGAATAAACCATCTGCAACAAATCCCCAGTATCTTCCCATCGGGCCACCAGTAGCGCGTTTATAATCAGGCACATTGGCATCTTCCGTCATTTTCAACACTTTGTTACGAGCCCAGGAAAGATTACCTCTTACATGATAAGTAAAATCTCTTATATGATTATTATGAGACAATACGAGCTCAAAACCACGGTTATCATGAGAACCATAATTGATATACGTTGGATAGTAAGATCCCAGCGATGGCGGGAAGTTTGCCGACTGAGACTCCAATGAACGGGTGGTCTTCATATAGAACACATCCAATTCAACACCCAATAAACCATTCCACATACTAGATTCGATACCAACATTATAAGTATCAGTCAACTGCCACTTCAAAAAAGGATTTACCGGGCTACTCAATCCCAAATATTTCTGGGGACTGGTACCGAATAATACTGTCGGGTCAGCCGATAAAGTGGCTGTAGAGAAATAAGTCATCGTATTACTAATGGCACGATCGCTACCTAAACGTCCTACAGATGCACGGATCTTCAGGTTTTCCATAAAAGGAACGGCTTCCTTAAAGAAATCTTCCTGAGAAAGTCTCCATCCTACTGAAACACCCGGGAATACACCCCATCTGTACTTTTTGGGAAGTGCTGTAGAAGCATCAATTCTGCTGGTGAACTCTAATAAATACTTATCATCATAAGAATAGTTCAGACGAATTACATAGCCGGCACGTTTAGCCTGACTGTGTCCGCCTTTTACCAAATCTTTATTCACCTCAAGACCATAGTTCAAATCCATGATATCAGTTATAGGAAAATCCGTTCTACCGGCAGACATACTGGACTCGTCTGTTCTGGAAAATTCATATAAGAATAATCCGGATATAGCATGCTTACCAAATTTATTTGAGTACTCAAGAGCCGGTTGAATCGTATAACCTTCACTTTCCGTGAACCACTGATTCAAAGAAACTTTATTAGCAATTCGGCCAGTCTCTACATTACCTTGACGGGTAGTCTGATTCCAACCGTACACATCATAAGTCAAGAAGTACTTCTTCTGCATAGTATAATTCTTCAGATAAGAAGCATTCAACTTAACAGACAGCCCTTTCACAAAAGGCAGCTGATACTTCATAGCAATATTGCCCTGGAAATATGTCTTCTTAACATTATTGTTACCAGACAAATCTCTTGCCGCAATAGGATTGTTATTTCCATTACCAGCCGTATTTATACTGGCTATAGGCATTCCATCAGCCGTATAAGGCTTCAAGTAAGGATATGACAACAATGCTTGCTGGAAAATAGAAGCATACGAACCTACACCTGCAGAAGCACCTGGCTCATCCTGCTCGGAAACATAACCGGATAAATCAAGAGACAAATCAAAGTTATCAGTAATCTTTGCATCCATATTAGAACGGAAATTATACTTATCATAAGAAGTACGTTTAATAATACCCTCCTGATTGTATGCACCGACTGAAGCAAAGAACTTAATTTTTTCCGTACCACCGGAAACTGAAACATTATTTGTATAAGTAGGAGCTGTATTACGGAATAACAAATCAAACCAGTCTGTATTTCCATAAATGTGCTCATTCTCTCCCGGATTAGTAATACGGTCTATTTCTTCAGGTGAGAATCTCAAGTTTTCCTCTGCAACTCCGTCCAAGAGTTGAGCCTTATTATACCAATAAGCATAATCCGGTCCATTCAGGAACTTCGGAAAATCAGTATTCTGACTCAATGTAAGTGATCCGTTATACGTTACGGTAGGCTTCTGAACAGCACCACGCTTCGTCGTAATCAAGATTACACCAGCAGCAGCGCGCACACCATAAACAGCCGCAGCAGTCGCATCTTTCAAAATAGTGATAGATTCTACTTCATCAGGAGAAAATGATGGAAAGTAATCGGTAATAACACCATCGATTACAATCAACGGGCTACCATCTCCGGCACCATTACCACGGATGTACAAGTTAGCACCGTCGGCACCTGGCTGTCCACTGCTCTGTTTGGAAATCAAACCGGGCAAACGGCCGGCCAGCATACCGGAAAGGCTTCCGCTCGGTGCCATCTTCAGTTCCTTGTTATCCACTTGTGCAATAGCACCAGTCACATTTATTTTCTTCTGTGTACCGTAGCCTACTACTACAACTTCATCCAACAAATTAGCATCTTCCCTCAGAATGATCTTCAGAAGTTTTTTTCCTTTCAACTGCACTTTCTGAGTGATGTAGCCCACATAAGAGAAAGTCAAATGCGAATTCGCATTAGATACCATAAGTGAAAAATGACCATTCAAATCAGTAATAGCACCATTTGTCCCTCCTTCGGCAACAACTGATACACCAATCAACGGAGTGTCATTCTCATCAAACACATTACCCTCTACCTTTATCTGAGCATGTGCACTCATACTTACTAGAGAGAATAATAAAAATAGCAAACAAAGATACTTGTTTTTCATATTACCAAAATTTAAAATTAGGAATTGTTATTCTCGTTTCATACGACCTTAGTTATATCTTCTAAAATTTGCCAGCACTGGTAAAGTCCTCTGGGAACATGGAAACAACCTTTCCACTTTCCACCTTTCAGAGGCAATAACACCTCACCTCTTCTATTCAGATAACCATACCATTCCGGATATTCATTATCTTTGAAATGGCTCCATGTATATTCATGTACCTTTTCAAACCAATCAAGACATTGCTTATCTCCGGTCAGTTGATAACCTTTGAGCAATGAAATCAGAGTTTCAATATGAACCCACCACAATTTCTGATCCCATTCCAATTGTTGGGGTGGACATCCTTTACGATCCATGAAATAGTAGATACCGCCAAATTCTTTGTCCCAACCATAATCAAGCATCGTCAAAGTAATGTTTTTCGCCTTTTCAATCAAATCCGGACGGTTCAGACGTTTCCCAAGATCCATAATGAACCACATGGCCTCAATATCATGGCCCGGAGTAACCTGACGTCCTTCGAAAGAATCGGAAAGTTCTCCATTTGCCAGAACATTCTCTACAATAATGCCTCCAAGTTCCGGACGATAAAAGACTTCCATAACTTCATGGATACATACTTCCATCGTCTTTTCCAGACAACCCTTATCCAGCAAATGCTCTATTTCCATAGCCAAATTACATAGGATCATCGGTAAGGCAAAATTCTTCAAATCACGTGTGCCCGGATAAAGCTTATTCCATTTTCCCTTAGGATTGTTGGTCTTCGATAATACAATATCGAAAGTCTTCATTGCTATATCCGCATACTCCTGGTTTCCCGTAGCCAGGCTAAGTTGTCCAAATGCCATTACAGCAAAGGTGTATGAGAAGATATTATAAGGCTCCACCAAGGGACGTCCTGTACGATCAAGAGAAAAATACCAGTTATAATTTCCATCATGACCATATTTTTTCAGGAACTCACCTCCCTGAATAGCACAGTCCAACCATTCCTGGCGTTTCTCTACCTTATTATAAAGCATTGAAAACAACCATACTTCCCGGCCCTGTAACCAAATAAATTTGTCTGTGTCAAAAACATTCCCTTTCCGGTCCAGACAGGTAAAATACCCACCATGCTCGTGATCCTGGGAGTGCTCTAACCAGAAAGGAAGAACATTATCCAACAGTTCATCCTTATACTGATCCGCTAATTTCTTCAAATCCATAATTCTATTATTTTTTTAGATGAGAAACTGGAAACGTTTTTTATCCGGCATGCATATAAACCAGTTTCTCAATATATTGATACCTATTTATCTGTTGTATAAGTAATTACATCTCTTACCCAAATATCTGCTCCTTTCACTGGATTAGTCCATTTACAAGTCACTTTATATTTTCCGTAAGGCTGTTCGTAATTAAAAAACAGCTCATGTTTGCGATGGTTATACTTCAACGGTAACTTGCAGACTTCTACCAATTTATCATTGAAATATACTTCTAACTCTGCAACATAATCTTCAGGAACATTATCACCCTTGAGTTCTCCTTTAATAACAGCCCCTATACCGTCGAACTCCACAGTCGGAAAGTTAGCAATCCAATTATCCACAGTCACCTTCTTATCAAGTTTCAAACCTTCAAAGCTGATTTCCAATTTAGCAGGAACAGGCTTCTGAAAGTTAATTTTAACTTCATTCTCACCCACTTTTCCACCTTCTCTTTCTATCATCTGCAAAGCCTGTCCGTAACTCAACTCAGAACCTTTATTAAAGCTCACTGTATTATTGAAAGGCATATCTTCAACAATTGCCATTTCAGCCTTATATTTCTCCGGAAGGCGATTATAGCCAAGCATGGTTCCTAAAATGCCTCCGGAAGAAGCCGGATTACAGTCGGAATCTTGTCCTGCACGTGTAGAAATATCAATTGTTTTTTCAAAGTCGCCCTGACCGTAAAGCAATCCCAAAATGATATAGGCTCCGTTTACATAGGTTTCAATATTAAAAGGTACTTCAACACCATCTGGGCAGGCTATGTCATTAGTTCCCCATTTTTTCTCAATCTCTTCCCAGCACTTTTTCCAATCATCTGGATATTGTTTGTGCCAGTTTATAACATCGGTCATGCATGCATAAAAACGACTTTGCTGGGGGATCGCTTTCAAACCTTCCGTCACGATGTATTCAATATCATCACTTACATAAGCTAAAGAATACATGGCAGCTACGTATACTCCGCCATACCATCCATCACCGTAAGCCATGATATGTCCGATACGGTCACAAAAATCCACTGCACTATTCACCATACCCGGCGACATAATACCTGCAAAGTCAGCTTCAATCTGAAAATCCAAACAATTGGCATGAGGATTGTTTTTCCAATATCCACTGGCATGGGGGGACAAACCTTGCAACAGGTTATAACGAGCCTGCTGGTTTGCATGACACAACGGATATTCTTTAGCTAAGAATGCTGCCGCAAAAGAATCGACAGGAGCATCCAATCCACACCTTTCAAAAGTCTCTACAAATGTCAGATCTACGTAAACATCATCATAAAGACCACCTCCACCATCAAACCATTTCTTGATTTCCCCATTTCCCCATGGTATAACCACAGAATCAGGAATCATGGTTGACAAATACTGAAACTCTGTTGGACCGCCATAGGTACATCCCAAGATTTGTCCGGCCCAAGCCCCTTTTACCTTATCGAATAACGTGTCTTTCGATAGGGTGAGGTTCAGGTTCTCCTTCTGAGAAGTACCGCACGAACACAATGCTGCTATAAGACAGCCACTCAATAAATAATTTCTAATCTTCATTATATATAATATTAAGGTCAATTTTTATTTTTCATCCAATAGCGTTCAATCTCTTCCAAAGACTTTCCTGTGGTCTCGGGAACAAGTTTCCAAACTATCAGCATATAGGGTACACACATGATTGCAAACAGAATGAATGTTCCGGCGGGGGTAAGATTCTGGAGCATCCAGGGGGTTAACTGTCCAATCAAGTATGTACCTATCCATAAAGCAAAGCCGGCAATGGACATGGCAAGCCCGCGTACCCGGGTCGGATACATTTCAGAAAGAAGCACAAATACCACAGCACATATAGACACTGCACAACAAAATACATAGAAGAGGAAAAAGATTAAAAGGAAAATGCTGGAGATAGCCCAGGACTCACCATAAATAAAGTAAGTTGCAATCAGTACTAAAGAAATCACCATACCTGATACGCCATAATAAACCAACTTTTTACGCCCTACTTTATCAATAATAACAAGAGCCAATACAGTAGTCAATGTATTCACCAATCCCACTAAAACCTGATAGAACAAAGAATCACCTCCGGATAAACCTGCATTTTCAAAAATAGAAGGTCCATAATATAAAACGGCATTCACACCCATAAACTGTCCCAACACAGCAATACATACACCGATAATAACAGCTTTCCTTATACCAGGTTGCAACAAGAGCTTCCATTCTGATTTAGACTCGGATGATAGTACAGACTTAGTCTCTGTCAATTGAAATAAAGCTTCCTTAGAAGAGGTATAAATTCTCTCAAGAATATTTGTAGCTTTTTCTTCTCTCCCTTTCAGTATCAGCCAGCGAGGACTCTCAGGTATGAAAAAGATTATAATGAAAAACATGATTGCAGGCAATGTTTCCATACCTAACATACCTCTCCACACCTCCGATACAAATACTAGGTTCCACCATCCTGTACTAACATCCGGATTACTCATAGAATAGCCTAAAAGCTGGTAATTAACGAGATAAGCTCCTAAGAAACCGATTGTAACGGCCAATTGATACAGAGAAACCAAACGTCCGCGATATTGCGCTACAGCCACTTCTGAAATATAAAGTGGAGAAATGATAGAAACAACCCCTATCCCAACACCACCTATAATCCGATAGATAACCAGTTGATTAAAGTCTGTAGATACGGCACAACCAATAGCCGATGTAGAGAATAAAATAGCTGAAAGGATCATAGTAGATTTTCGCCCAAACTTATCACTCAAAATACCAGCAAAAAGCACCCCAATGATAGAACCGATCAATGCACATCCTACATACCATCCTTGTTGCAAAGCATCCAACCCGAACTGTTCTGTTACCTGCGCAATGGTACCGGAAATTACGGCAGTGTCATATCCAAACAGAAAACCGCCCAAAGCCGCTACTACCGAAAGGAAAACTAAATAACCTAAATTAATTGTCGACTTCATATTTATTTTATATTAAAGTATTCTTTATATCTATCATACAAGTGTCCCGCCTGTAAGTAAGCTGATTGTGGACTCATAAAGTGAGAAAATTCAAAAGTTATGGCTTTATCATAGTCGGCCCGTTTTGCAGCTTCCAACTTCATCCGGAGTTTATCAAACTTTATCGGTAAGAAGTTGATTGGCATATCACGGTCAAATGTTTCTGCATTCGTCCAACATTTCATACCATATTTATCCGCCAGCTTTTTATTCACTGTAAAAAAAGCATCCAATTCATCATAGTCAATGTGCCCATCCTGAAAAGCACAAGCATCAACTACTTCGTGAATCCCATCAAAAATCTCATTCCACTCTCTTTCATGTTCCTGAACTGAAACTGCATCTTCTTTAGTTAACTTGTCAGTCCCCATCACAGCCTTTTTTCCGTCAATCCAAGGAGAAATAAAAGTAGGAAGACCTCCAGAGACATCCTTGCATTGTTTTCCCATTGCCCTGAAAGCATCAATAGCCCCTTTAGTCTTACGGCTGATCTCGCCACTGATATACCATCCGCCAAAACTCTTGTATTTTTCACCGTATTGTTTCCAGACTTCATCAATAACGTATTTATTATCTTCAATCTCCCAAGATAAATCACCCGTATCCCAATACTTCCCGGAATCATACAAACCGAAATAAAATTTCATCTGATATTTTTCCGCCAAACGGAGATACATATCGACCAAGTCGAAAGATGGCATATAGCACCCTTTACCAAGCAAATATTTAGAAGGATAAGTAATAAACTTGCGATAACCGGAACGAATCATAATAACAGTATCAATCCCAATACTTTTCATGTGGCGAAAATCCTGCTCCCACTCTCTTTCACTCCAATTCTGATGAGGAATATCATGAGAAATTTCATCTAAGAAGGTTCCTGTTATTTTCAATCCATTATTCTTAGGAATAATAAATTTATCAGTTTCACCACCGGGCGATGAAGAGAAAGATATCACTTCTTTCTCTTCAGTTGCCAGCAATCCAGGAGCTACTAAGGCGGAAGCTCCTGCCAGTGCGGCCTTTTTCAAAAAATCTCTGCGATTGCTTGTTTTCATAGCTTTCTTCTGTATAATATATATGTTAACCTATTGAATTCTAAGTTTAACCTTTATTATTATAGAGGTTATTATATTTATAACACAGTGCAAATATAGATATATTTATTAAATAAACAATAGATAATAAATTATTTTATTATTAAATTCTTATTATTCGATACATTTAATTATGTATAGCCATATTATTAATTAATAATAACGAGGTAAAAGAAAAGAAACGCAAACTAAAGATAAAAAAGGAATAAGGAAAAAGGAGAGTTCAGCAATTATCAACTAAATAAAAAGAAGAAATAATATTCTTTTTCACATAGAAAGGTTGATATTAATAAAATTATTAAGTATCTTTGTTGACAATAATGAAATTAACAAAGAGTATGTATCAGCAATTCCTAAAAGAAATAGAAATGGGGTCTAAAAATGCCCTTATAAAAAAAAGGATTATCACCTATTATATATATAACGGTAGTTCTACAATTCCTGATCTCTCTAAGGAGTTAGATCTGAGTATCCCTACTGTCACTAAATTAATAGGTGAAATGTTCGATGAAGGTTATATAAATGATTATGGGAAACTGGAAACAAGCGGAGGACGCCACCCGCATCTATACGGCTTGAATCCTCAATCCGGTTACTTTATTGGAGTAGATATAAAAAAATTCTCCATCAATATCGGATTAATCAATTTCAAAGGAGATATGGTAGATCTCAAAATGGACATTCCTTATAATTTTGAGAACTCTTTGGAAGGAATGAACGAGCTTTGTAGCCTTATTCTCAATTTCATCAAGAAACTTTCAATTGACACTGAAAAGATTCTTAATATCAATGTCAATGTATCAGGTCGGGTAAACCCAGAATCCGGATATAGTTTCAGCCAGTTTAATTTTGAAGAACGTCCTCTTGCAGATGTATTAAGTGAAAGACTAGGATATACTGTCACAATCGACAATGATACACGAGCAATGACCTATGGAGAATACATGCAAGGATGCGTTAAAGGAGAAAAAGATATTATTTTCGTAAATGTCAGCTGGGGATTAGGAATCGGAATCATTATAGATGGAAAAATCTACAAAGGAAAATCAGGATTCTCAGGAGAATTTGGGCATATCAGCACATTTGATAATGAAATCATCTGCCACTGTGGAAAGAAAGGTTGTCTGGAAACAGAAGCTTCCGGCTCAGCATTACACCGTACTCTGCTGGAACGAATAAAGAAAGGAGAAAATTCTATTTTATCCGAACGGATTAATATGGAAAACCCATTAACATTAGATGAGATTATAGCAGCAGTAAACAAGGAAGATGTGCTATGCATTGAAATTGTCGAAGAAATCGGGCAAAAATTAGGTAAACAAATTGCCGGTCTTATAAATATCTTTAATCCCGAGTTAGTAATAATCGGAGGAACATTATCTCTAACCGGAGACTACATTACGCAACCTATAAAAACAGCAGTACGAAAATACTCCTTAAACCTCGTGAATAAAGACTCAGTTATCACGACATCCAAGTTAAAAGATAAGGCCGGCATTGTAGGTGCATGCATGCTGGCACGAAGCCGAATGTTTGAAGGTGCTAATTAAACCTCCAACATTCGTTTCATAAACACAGCCGCACCTTCCAAGTCGGAGGGTGCAGGCGCCCATGGCGCAATATCTTCGGGAGGAAGTGGTTTATAAGGGCCACTTTTGATTTCAAAAATCACAGTGCCTGGCTCTAAAGCAATAATACTATGCCAAGTACCGGAAGGAATCTCCACCCCATAGACTCCAGCCGACGGATTTAGGTTAACTTTTTCTATTACATTACCTAAATCATCATAAAAGAAAGTCAACAGACTTCCACGTAATACTACATAAGTCTCCTCTTTATCAGTGTGACGATGAGGAGGAAGATACGTTCCCGGCTCTAATGCGTTAAGCAAGCGATGAATAGGTGAGTCCAATGATTCATGAAAATTATAATTCATACGCAAACGAGAACTCTCTCGTGCTTCATGGGACACACTATCCAACAGTTCTTCTGAAATCAACTTCATCATTACTTCAATAATTGGGCAAACTTTCCTGGAAGGTTTGCCTTATCAGATACTATAGTAAGCTCTTTACCATCAGCATTCACTAAAAATGCCGCTTTTTGAGAAGCTACAACAGAGGTCATATCCTTAAGATCTCCCTCTACAAAAACACAACCGGAGAAAAAAGGAACAATAATTTCCTTTGTCTTTCCATTCCAGTTCACATAAATTGTTTGCATAGGACAATAAGTCTTATATCCGGCAACAGTAAGGTGTTGCATCAATTTACGTTCCAATCTTGGCGCTGTGTACAATACATACCAGCTACGCGAATTTTCATCCATCATCATATCGTTGTTTGCTTTTTCCATCCTTTTAATAAATCCTTTATAAACAATATCCATCCAACACTACCGACACCAGCCAAAAATACGAAACCTATCAGAATCATGGGCTTGCTAGGCTTAGACGGACGCAAAGGAACCGTCGCTGGCTGAACAACAGTATATACCGGAGTAATTTCTTGTACTTTAGCTTTTGCCATCTGTAACTGTTGGGCAACTTGAGTATATACATTATATGCTAAACTCATCTCATTTTGCAAACGCTCCTGCTCAGCACGATAACTTAACAAAATAATATTTTGATTGGCATCTACAAAAGATGCATACTTACTTTGGGCATCCGTATAGTTAGCTTTTGCTTCTGTATATAATTTCTCGGTAAAAGCCAAATCATGACGAGCTTTATTAGTTCGATATTCAGTTATATAATTCTGAAGGCGGTGCATTACTGTATCGGTTAATGAAGCAGAAATTAAAGGATCCTGCATTGTTACCGTCAAGGTAGTAACACCTGTCTTCTTATCAACAGAAACAGCAATACGTTTACTTAGCGCTTCGGCAATGTCTGCTTCATCTTTTGTTAATCTAAAAGGATCCAGTGTGCCAGTTCCTTCTACTTCATCATCCTTAAATAAAGAGATGGTCCAACCCAAAACTTTAAAAGGAGCAGAAATAATAGCACCCCACCAAGGAGCACGCTGATGTTCGTCCAAGTAAACATACAGTGTAGTATCTACCTTTTCTTTATCATCTTTGACCTTTACATCAAACAACTCAGTCAGAAACGGAGTAGAACTTACGATATCCGGATAAAGATCCGGATAAAGAGCATCTTCTCCAACAGAAGAGCCCATATTGATTCCAGCCATAGCAGCCAACGCTCCCATGCTACCTCCTGAAGTTTTCCCAGTGCTTTCTGGTGCTAACGTTACGCTAGTAGAATATTCCCTGGGAATGCTAAATGCAACAACCAGTCCTATTAACGCAGCATATCCACACGCTTTAAAAACCAATTTTCGCTCTGCCCAAACTTTCTTGGCAAGTTCAATCAAGTCTATTTCCTGTTCCTCTGGTTGTTGAGGAAGTGTATTCAGTTTTTTTTCTTCACCCATAATCCAAATTACTTAAAAGCGTTAGCCATAGTTGCTACCATTGCTGCAATTGTAGCAGTTGTACTACTAATACCCAAAATTTCAGCCATCGCCATATGCTTCTTTTCAGCCTTGCTGGGAACGATAATTTCACATCCCGGTTCTATAGCACTGGCATTTCTTGCCTTCAGACGAGATACCGTACCATTCATGTAAACCACATAAACTTTCTTCTTCTTTGCCATATTGCCATAACCACCCGCCTGATTAATGTAGAATTTCAGATTCTTTCCCTTCTGATACACTACGGTATTAGGATACATGACCGAACCACTGATTTTCACAGTATTCACATATTCCGGAATATACAGTACATCTCCCTCACGCAAAACCAAATCAAAATCAGACTTTGGATTGGCTAAAGCTTTCTCCAGATCAATACCTACAGTATAGGTCTCTGACAGATTTAATTTCTGTATAGATATGGAGTCCTTTCCCTCACCATTCTGAGCCATACGGATAGCGTCATTCTGACGACGTCTTTCCTCATCGGACAATTTACGGATTAAACGAGCTCCTTTTACATAAGCATCCGGAGTTACACCACCAGCCTTGCTAACCAAGTCAGACAAGCGCTCATTCTTCTTCAATAAAGAATAGCTACCAGAGAAAAGTACTTCACCAGCAACAACCACATTCTGTTGCCTACGATAAGCAGGACTTCTACGAATATAAACAGCATCAAAGGGCTCTAAATAGAAGTTCTCCGCATTTCCTCCAACAATAAAACCATCTTTTATATCAAAAGTAAATGTTTTACCTAAAACACTACTGAATGAAGTGCTCTTAGGATCTTTAATACGACGAGTTACCTCAACCCTTGTTGTAGCAGCTTCTTCCAACAAACCACCTGCCTGAACAAGTAAATCTTCAATAGTCATATTCTTAGAAAAAAGGAAAGTACCCGGATTAGCAACTTCACCATAAATTGCAACCGTTTCTTCTTCTTTCAGGTCAGTAATACTTGGGATATACAGAATATCATTTTTCTGCAAAGGAATATCAGCAATTGTCCCATTTAATAGTCCTCCTAAATCAATAGCAATGATTTCATGAGACAGGTCTTCATGCTCTCTATCTATAATTACTCTATTCAGGAAAGCATCTCCACGCAATCCTTCAGCTTTCTTTATTAATTGTTTCACCGTATTTACTGTACCGTCTAGTTGATATAAACCGGCACGATAAACAGCACCACGAACTTCTACACGATTTTCAAAACGATCCAGTACAGCATCTATCGTAATCATATCTCCATCATCCAAACGGAAAACAGAGTAATCCATTTCATCTACATTAAAGACCTGATGTTCACGTCCACTCTTACGCACAAGACGAATGGCTTTTTTATAAGCATCACCAGTAAAACCACCTGCATAATTTAATATGGTAGCAACAGTCTCTGTAGGTTTCATCTCATAAAACATCGGTCTTTTGACTTTACCCACAATCTCAACCAGAGACTGATAAGGATCTACAATGATCACGTCACCTTCCTGAAGGCGTATATCATCCTTCATTTTACCTTTCATTATAAAGTCGTAAACATCCAGATCAGCAAAGGTTTTACCATCGCGTACCACTTTAATACTACGTAAACTACCGATACGGTTTACACCACCAGCACGATATAAAGCGTGAAATACAGTGGAAAATGCAGATAAGGTATAAGTTCCCGGTACAGAAACCTCACCCATAATATTAATTTGTATCGTACGAATGTCACCCAATGTCAATTTTATCTCAGAGTTGGGCTCAGTACCTGAAATTCCAGAATAGATCTTAGAAAACTCACGTTGCAAAAAAGAGTTCGCCTCTTTTACAGTCATACCACTAAGATGAACGGGACCTAAACCACGGACTAAAATAGTTCCTTCGGGAGAAATCGTCTGACGAATTGTATTTTCTGAAGCTCCCCAGATATCTATAATAACTTCATCACCCGGGCCTAAACGGTAATTTACCGGAGTAGCCAGATTTGCACTCGGCTCAAAAGAAAGGTTTCTATTAGAAAATAAACTATGACCAAAAATATTGCTTCCTGGTGCTTCAGGAGTAGCTTTCGCATCACGTTTTAAATCAATTATTTCTTTCTGTTCTTCTAATTCTGCTTCTTCATAAGAAGTACCTCTAATAGCTTTCCCGTCTGTCATTAAAGAAGTACGTTCACGAAGTTGAGAGGGTTTGTTTTCTACTCCATCTGCAGCAGTACTATGCTCGGCATATTTTTTTTGTATACGAGCAACCTGTTCTTTGGTTACTCCTCTACGCAATAGCTCAGTAGTCATTTGCTTTTGCGATTTGCCAGTTCTCTGTGCTTCTTTCACATATTGAACCACCTGATCATCCGACATTTGCTGGGCCATAACGCCCCCTACAAGGATGAAGATTGAAAAGAATAGTGCTATTAATCTACGCATAAGATATTTGATTAATCTTTAAAATTCCTACAGTTAAATATAAATCGGGCACAAAGGTAGCACATTATTTCAGAACGCCCATTTATTTTACATCGAAATTTCGGAAAAAGAATTAAAAACTCCATTCAGCCGTTCAGGCATCCGCACAAGACTCAGAAAAATATGAGATTATTTTTTTCATTTTGTTAATTATTACCGCTGAATCCTGCATGCAATTATTTTCCGTTAAAGTATTAATCTGCTCGCAAATCATAGTATAATCAATGAAATATCCTTTGCTTTTCCTTATTTTTTCATAGCTGGTGGGCAGTGTATCTTCTACTGCATCATCTTCAAACACATAGATTTCACCATTCTCACCCAAATTCCCCGTTTCCAATATCAACTGACAAGCTTCCGATACAGTCATTAAACTGCGAGGGGCATCAGGATATACATCACTGAAGCGAACTACAAATAATTTAGTAAGACTATTTTCCTGCACTACTTTGCGAGATAATCCCTGTACGTACATTTCAGCCAAACATTTACTATACCCCATAGCATGCACCGGACAGAAAGCATGATCTGTAGAAATTATCATACATTTTTTAATTTTGTATTTTACAGACAAATCCGCAACAGTCTTTGTTCCTAAAATATTCACCTGTATAGCTTCAGAAGCATAATCTTCAAGCATGGCAACGTGTTTATATGCTGCAGCATGAAAGACTAACTGCGGCATACACTCTCTGAAAATAGCCTCCATACGAGTATAATTTGTAACATCTGCTACTAATACCCGTACTTCGAGATTCTTCCAATGGTCAGACAATTCCAATTGAATATCATACAAAGGAGATTCAGCCTGATCAACCAATATCAACTGATATGGATTTAGCGCCGCCAACTGGCGAACGATTTCCCGCCCTACAGTACCAGCAGCACCGGTTATCAATATTCGATGTCCCTCAACATAAGCCGCTATTTTACGGATATCAACCTGAATTGGTTCACGACGAAGCCAATCTTCTATATGGATATCTTTTATAATTCCATCATCCAAACAATCGCTCAAGGGAGGCACTGTCATCACATGAATATCCTGAGCTAACATTTGTGCTACTATACCAGACTGTTCCAAATCCACCAACTTATCAGGTGAAGCAATAATCGTACGTACATTCTTCCTTTTTAAGTGTTCAAATAACATCTTATCATTAGCATATACCCTACATCCCATGGTGTGTTTGCCTATCATCCACGGCTCATCAGAAATAAAACCACATACACGATAATGATTATTTCTACTTACACGCATAGATTTTGCTATATTCACTCCAGTTCCACGAAAGCCATAAATAAACACATTCACACAATGCCGAATATCAAAAGACAAAACTTCATGCAACATTTTCACCAAAATGCGCAGACATGCCATGAATATGAAGTTAAGAATATATGCTATAAAAATTATTCCACTGGGTAATGTTTCTCCCAAACCAAAAGCTGACCAGCAAAAATTTCCTACCCCCAGTACTCCATAGCTCAATGTAAGAGATATAAACACTCTATAGATATCCACAAACGAAGAAAAACGAATAACTCCAACATATGTATGAAAGACAGAAAAGAAACACAGATTACAAAACAAAGAGAAAAAAATCATCCATACATACAATGACATCTTATATATTATAGAAGATACCCCGAGCTGAAGGATACATGCTAAAAGCATGGAAATCATTATCAAACAAATATCAATAGCCAATATAGTCCACTTGGAGGCAATACGGGATGAAAGATTCTTATAATATATCTTCAAATTCATAATTATTGTCAGATTTTAGGTTGACAGTAAGATTTGCAAAGATGTATTTTTTATATTGATAAAACAATTATTTTAGAAGGAAAAATGACAGAGCAAATATAGAAAACCATTTTAAGAAAGATTTTTTCAAAAAAAAACCTTTTTCTTTTCGTAATTTCAAAGAAAGATGTAATTTTGCACCCCGTAAATGAAAAGTCACTGCCGCTATAGCTCAGTTGGTAGAGCAACGCATTCGTAACGCGTAGGTCGCCAGTTCAAGTCTGGCTAGCGGCTCTTTGGAACAGACGGTGTATTTATCTTAGATACAGATACTTACACCGTTTTCTTTTTAGCATTGGGCTATAAAAAAAATCGTTCGTTTCCTGCCCACAGGTCAAACAGTGTGGAAAAAATGTGGAAAATTGGCGATTTAAAATTTATAGCATTATGGCAGCATTATCACTAACAATTTTCTCATCGAAACCCACAAAAGCGGGGAAATTTCCAATTTTCATTTGTATCTACTCCAAGAATAGTAGAGAATACATCAAAACAGAGTATCAGCTTGACGATGCCTGTCAATGGCACAATGGTAAAGTTGTCGCCCGTAATGATGCGGCGATGGTAAATAAGCGCCTACTTTTTGAACTCAAAAAGTATAAAGAACGATTACAGTATATCGATAATATCGATTACTATTCAGCCAAGCAAATCAAAGCTATACTCATCCAACAAGATACTGCCGTACCTGATGTACGCACCTTCAATGAATTCATGCGCCAACGAATAAAAGAAATCCGAGAGGAAGGCCGGGAAAGCTACGCCAAAATGATGGAAGATACTATGAAGGTATTCAATGCGGCAGAAGGCGATGTACCAATGATAATCATGAACCACATCACAGTCGAGCACTTTGACCGATGGATGAAAATGCACGGGCATACTGATGGTGGACGGCAGATCAGACTATGCCATATCAAAGCCAGGGTGAACGAAGCTATCAAACTCGGTTTGCTTCGATGCGACAAGCACCCATTTGCCTACACCACTATTCCAACGCCGGAACCTCGGGAATTAGACATTCCCGTAGAGGAAGTAAGGAAGATTATTAAAGCCGATGTATCCCATAGCAAGCAGTTGACATTGGCCAAAGACATGTTCCTGGTTTCATTTTACCTCGGTGGAATGAACTTTGCCGACCTCATACAAATAAGCTTCTCAGAGGGAGAAATCAGCTATATACGCCAAAAAAGTAGCGAACACAAGAAGAAAAACCGGAAAATCAAGATTGGCGTTTGCCCGGAAGCGTCCGGCATATTAAATAAGTATATAGGACAAACCGGGCTGCTGGAATTTGATTACAAATATACTTCCAGGAACTTGCAATGCTACATCAATAAATGCCTCAAGCTTCTGGCTAAGGAATTAAATATCAAAGGTAACCTAACCTATTACTCGGCTCGCAAAACATTTGCCCAATTTGCGGCTGAAATAGGTATCCCCTATCCTATCATTGAATATTGTCTTGGACACTCTATTAAAACAGGTATTACGATAAATTCCTATGTGCGTGTAAAACAGTACCAGGCTGATGCGGCAATACGTCGAGTAATAGAGTACGTAAATGATCCGGAAGCATTCAAACCATATATTGAGATGAGAAATCAGATGCAAATGATGGCGATGATGTAGTATATAATAAGGTATAAAAGAAAAATAATCACTTAAAAGCTTGCATAATAACCAAATGATTATTATTTTTGCGATGTCAAATAACAAAAGTAACAATATGAGTAATGAACAAATTAAAAAGGACTTGCTAATACAGAGGGCATTCCTTAAAAAAGAGCTAGACCAGCTAAGGTTTATTTCAGAAGTGACCGGGACGAACCAAGAAAAGGAGATAGATAAAAGATTAGACCGGATACTTACAATAGACAAAATCTTAGCAGAGTTAGAAAAAAAGAAGTAAAAACAAGCCATCCTACGGGGATGGCATAAAATTATAAACTTATGACACTAAAAGAAGAATTACTAACTCTAAAGCCATTATTGGGCACAGATTCACCGGAGTTCTACGATAAAGTGAGAGATATAGCATCACGGTACAACTCAGAAGAAGACAAAAAAGTTATTGCTGACTTTGTGTCTGAACGTCTACAGAACATTGATAAGGAGTTGAATGTTATTGAAGAAAATGCAATAAAACTGCAATTGCAAGAAGTTGCGGAGATCGTTTCCCTTAGCTATTTGGCAAAGAAATACTTTAATAAGAGCCGGGCATGGCTTTATCAAAGATTAAATGGGAATATAGTAAACGGGAGACCTGCCCGTTTTACAAACGAAGAATTGCAAACATTCAATAATGCTTTGCAAGACATTTCTAAAAAAATAGGCTCACTTAATATCTCGTATTGATATTTTGTTATTTGACACTATCCCCGTAGTTGAGCCACTACGGGGATTTTATCAAAAAAGAAGGGGCAACTTATTCAGTCACCCCTTCTACAAATCTTAGCAACCCAATGCTTAATTCTCCAACCTAACCCATGCTTTTTAGCCTTATTGATTTTTACAACAACATCTGTAAAGCATTTTAGCAGCTTGGTATGATAGGTTAATATGTCATTTTTAGTTCCTTCACTGAAAATTAATTGTGATGCACGATAATTATTATTAAAGTCTTCAGTCCCTGTAATAAAGTTTTGTATCTCAGAATGAATTTTTCCTATATCGCTATCTTTTATATAAAATGAATCATTTAAACTACGTTCTATACAATCTATTCTATTAGATATTATTTTAAACCATTCTTTTATTGTTTTTGCTGAGGCCTTACCTTTATAAATATTATTCAAGAAATCCACATATAACTTTCTCACATCCTTTATTTCTTGAATATAATAATCTTTAATAGCTCTATTTATCGTAAAGTTCTTTTGCACAATAACAGCCAACCAAATTCCAATAATTGTTGTTACTACTAAATTTAATACTGCTATCCAATCAGATTTACATAGCGACAACCCTATTATTTCGACTTCTGAACCCATACTTTCTTTTGAAATTCAGTTCCATTATACCTATACCAACTAGCATGATCAACAGTTTTCTCAGGCTCTCTCTTATCTTTCCTACGCTGTTCCCATTCAAGAAAACTTTCGTTTTCAATCATATCTTTCCATTCTGGCTCTTCAATAGAAATAATAGAAACGTTAGCTTTAACTTTTTCCAAAGAAAAATCATAAACAAGATTACCAAAAGCCTCATCCAAAAAAGAAGAAGCATAACCACTGGTTCCATCTAATGAAACTTCAAGTATTTGATTATTACCTAATGCTTCATAAAATTCTTGATTCAGAACCTTATGATAAAAATCCTCCCCAGAATCATCTCCTTGCCGTACATAACGCGGACCAGGATCCAAGGAATAATTAATAACTGCTATTTTTCGAATCTGTTTTTCCATTTCTCAATACACTCCTTATTTAAAGTCCAATAATAAAATGTTCCTTTAAATGTATTCTTTAGAATCTTTGATTTATGTGGATTATCAAAGTCCAAAAGTACATTATTTGTCACTACAATCAAATTTTTAATATAGTTTTCCGATGCTGTTTTATAAATCTTTGGGAGTCCTTTATTCCTGTTAGGATCCTTTGTTCTAGATTCGTATTGCTTTTCAAAAGCATTAACTAATACATCAACAGCATTATTAAAAAAACTTTCTTGAATCTGTTTAACAAATTTACGTCTTAAAGTTTTTAATATTCCTTCACCAATATCTGTCATTGTAAAAACAACCATATTAGGCAAATAGCTTGTTGTAAATAGCCAATTCTTCTTATATTCTTTTTCATTGGCATGCTCTACAGAATTTGCACAAATTTCTTGAGCTATACTATATATTGGTTTATAATTCTGCATCACACCAGTCAAATGACAAACTGCTTTACGAATTTCTTTCGCAGTTGCAGCATTATCTGTTTTATTAAACCCTCTATTTAAAATCAAATTTTCATTACTTCTTGAAAAAGAGATTCCACTAGACAAATCCCGCATTCTATCTAAAAAACCAGACTCCTCAATAAATTTTCGGCACTCTTTATTTTTAGGAAATGTTCCCCAATTATTGATTTTTTTTCTTGACAATTCATTTAATTTAGATAATAATAAACATATAGCACCAATATCTATATGCGTTATTTCCCGCAATTCAAACTTTACACTTTTTACTTTTTGCCTCCCAGAACACAATGCTTCTATCTTATTAATAAAACCAATAACCTCATCTGGATATTCTAATAATGAAAACTGAGCAGGAGCAAACAATGTTCGATTATCATGAGAATTATAAATAAAATTATTTCTTTCCCGCCTGTATTTATGTTTTTTTCGCTTATTTCTTTGAATTCTAATTAGTCTTGCTTTAGATACAGCCCTTCTCCGCCTTCTTACATTATATAAATGCCATAGACGAAGTCGAACACTCATGCGTTTGTATTTATTCTTTCTTTTCATTTTAATCAATAAAGATAGCACTTATATTTCTTAACGGATCATGCTAGTACTTTCTAAGTTCTATTGTTGATATTTACACACTAAAGATGTAAGGTATATGACCTATATCCTAACATTCTTTTTGGATGCAAAGATAGTAAGACTATTCAAAAAAACGAATAAAGAAAAAGAAATATAAGTAATTAATTCATAGAATAAACGACATACAGATAATATGTTACCACATAAAAAGGTTATAATTGATTCCCACACCAACATATCCCCCCACAGGATAGCCATACCCAACCTGCAAGCCGAGTCCCCACCGTTTCTTCTTGGCAGGAACCGGTATCTTTATCTCTCTTAATCGGCTATATACATTGATACTATCCAGCTTAACATTATATCCTGACACCCAAAGATGGTATAAACTATCTTCATACTCTTTGCTTGTAATAGGCAATTCTACCTCTACAGAATCAACAGGAAAAGCACACGTATCACCTTTAGGATCACATGTATCTTTCTTTATAGGTAATTTTACCGTTTCATACCTTATCACTACGCTCTCTCTTGGTATAGGATAGTAAAAAGGAATAGTATCTACATAATCGGTTGTATCAGGTCTCATATCTACAGACAAAGGTTCGTGCGGACGAAACCAACTCACCACACAAGCCACAACCAGCAATACAACTAATATCCAAGGTAGCTTTTTCATAGTTTCATCCTTTAAAGTAAACCACTTTCCCTTTCTTTCCATCGTTTCTCATGTCAAGATGTACCCAAGTAACATCCTGCTCCAGTCGGATAGGATAAGGCAAAAGAATCTGATTAGCCTTTATCCAGTTCCTGACCTCTAACGCAATCATACCCTTAACGTCAAAGTCAATCGCCGTTCCCTGTCCATGGGCTGACATATAGACCTTTTCAAGTCTCGTCTTCTCGGCCACGAGACTACATACATTGCAACGAAGTCCCCGCTGGGTGAGATTACCTCCAATCTGCCAATTATTGACATGAATAGGCTTACCTAGTCTTTCCCGGATAACAAGTAGTGTCTCCAGCAATCGATCATCGAAGAACTGCCAAGCATTATCACCGAACTTATTATACACATGTTTGCATACAAGTTCCTGAACGTCGAAATAATCTCTAATACTCATTTCTGCACCTCCTTTATTTTTTTGATTAATTCCAAAGCGTCTTTCTCCGATGCACACTTAACGATATTGGCTATCACTCCGGGTAACTCTGCCGCATGGCTACGCTTTCTCTTATTATGTTCCCATACACTCCGAAACTCAATAATCAATACACCAACTGTGATGATGATTGTCATGTATGGCAATACATACCAAGTAAAGAGCAATCCCAATGTGTCAAACATCAATCCAAACAACATCATACGCCAGTAGTCACCAGCCTTGGCAAATGTCCGACGCAATCCCTTGCTGTCAACCTTTTCTTTCATCACTCTCGCAGTCTGTACGCCATCCCACATATCAATCAGTACGGAGATGAACATTACTAACCAGCACATCAATGTCACCCCGATATGACGATATAGGTTAGTCAAATCCAACGCATGTAAGAAATCTAATACATCTTTCATTTTCCTTTCACTATTTTAATTATTAATACTACCTTTGCTATCGCATAAGACCGTTAAGGTCTTAGTATTTTGTCGTTATCCCGTCCGGCTTGTGAAAGTTGGACGGGATTTTTTAGGCACAAAAAAAGCCCATCGACAACACGGGCTGTCAATGGGCATAATCTGTAGACAAAGGTACTAATTATCCTCTAATTCACAAGACTTTTCTTCCATTCTTTCAAGATGATCATCAAGCGTTTTAAAGTTACATCTCAGTTTTCTACAGATAGCAGCCTTCGAGTAACCATAGTCAAGCATAGTCCGGATAACACCTTCTTTACCGGTCAGCTTATAGTGAGTATTCTTGTCGCCTTTCTTACGCCCCAATTGTTGACCACTTGCTTTACGCCGTGCCAGTCCCTCTTTGGTACGTTGAGAAATCAAATCACGCTCAATCTGAGCAGATAAACCGAAGGCAAAAGCCAGTACCTGGCTATTGATGTTATTGCCGAGCTCATACCTTTCCTTAACAGTCAGAACAAAGGTTTCCTTTGTCATACAGAGGTTGAGCATCGACATAATTTGCATCAGGTTCCTACCAAGACGACTTATTTCAGAAAGTATGAGCGTATCACCCTTCTTCATTCTCTTTAAAAGTGGACCCAACTTTCTGTCTTTAGCGGCCTTTGTGCCTGACACCGTTTCCGACACCCACTTATCAATCACTAATTTGCGTTCATTGGCAAAATTCTGCACTTCAAATCGCTGGTTTTCGACAGTTTGTTTATCGGTACTCACCCTAATGTATGCGTAAATCATTTTTGCCCGTGAAGATAACAAAGTAATTCAGCAGAGGCAAATTGTGCTTCATACGCCCGTTAAAAGTATAATGGCATGGAAAAGATAAGAATGAAAGAGTATTTAGCTAATTTGCCTACGAAAGTACCATCTAAACTTATAGGGCTTGATAGTAGTGGAAGTGATATAGCGTCAACTCCACAACAAATTATAGATACCACAGATTGTTTGCAGATGAAACCACTGTACGGCACTATGCCCGAATCGTATTATTGCAAGATTGTAACAATGCCTCTCTCTGGCAGTGGAACATCTCAAGAAGGCTACCTAAATAATATTGTCTTAAAAATAGTTGGAGGTGGCACATACGTTGTGCCTAATAATTTGTTATATTTATCACTCGTATGCCATAGAGAGACGGTAACAGCCAGTAAAAACAGCATAATAGGTGATTTGGAAATAGGCTATATAAAGAATAATGCAACGATAGAAATATGGACAAAAACGCGCGCGTTTTCTAATACTATTTATGTATCCATTCTTGGCAGTATCAGTCGAAATGCCTTAATAAATAACGTATATCAAAAGACTGTTCCAGAAGGATATACAGTGATTAATTGGAGATGTGTCAAAACTCTGGCACAACCTTTTTTATGCACAAAGCCCAGACTTTCGCAAGCCCGGGCTTTGTTATTACCCAAAGTTTTTGTATCTTTAGGCATAAAGTATTTCGTTATGGCAAAGTTACATTTTCGTCCTTA
>OIDS01000144.1_pt1 | contig 52692 bp, 29 predicted proteins | sample 1581491 | NCBI WGS metagenome assembly OIDS01 (sample SAMEA3882553, study PRJEB24775) | human gut metagenome | biome: human-associated habitat; feature: intestine environment; material: feces | place: Netherlands | collected 2009/2010
TTTTTCTCCTATTTTACCAACAAACTGCAACTCAATCTCTTTTCCTGCAAAATCTCCTCTATCAAGATCTGAAGCGATGGTATATGTATGAAATTCTTCTCCCCAGTTAAGAACATCCCGCACTTTTCCTGTAGCAACTTCTATAACTTCATAACTATCCAATACGACAGATGTATCATCTTCGTATTTTATTTTAACTCCAATACTGCAAAACTCGTCAGTACAAATAACCTCAGAACAATCCTCGGCATCACTGTTATCTTTATCGCTACTACACCCGGTACATAAAATTGCAAAAAATAAAGAGGCAAAAAATAATAAGTTTTTCATAAGTAATATATTTTTAGGTTTCTACTTATATAGTAAATGCTCTCAAAGCAACAATACTGCATTCTATAAGCAAAAAAAATGCCATTCTCATAGCACACATTCTTGCTATAGAATGCATTTATTGTATTTTTAAGTCTACTTTCCTACTGTTATTTTCTCAGTCAAAATTTCATCTCCGATAATGACACGAGTTACATACATACCAGAAGTCCATCCTGAAGTATCCATCGTATAAGATAAATCTGTCATACCTTTAACTTCTAAAACTTTTGTCCCATAAGCTACATTGTATACTTCCAAATTCCAGTTCAGACCATTCCTCTCATTTATCACATCATCAGTAACTAACCGTATTTCTTTAATATTCTCTGAAGAAGAAAGCACTTTTAATGAATAAGCAGAAGCTGGTGCATTTCCGTTACCAGTATAGGAAAAGAATATTATTCGTTTCTTTTTACATACGCCTTCACCATCAAGTATAAAAGCAAAAGGTAAACCACCAGAACGATATGGTAATTGAAATTCTAAAGTCTTTGTTGGCCGATGATAGTTCCAAAATAAAGGTTTATGAGTAATTCCACCTGAAGAGTCATAATAGATATCTTTATCATAGTCACTGTTAAAAGTTACACGGACCATACAACCTTGATGTACAAATGTAGAGTTCTCTACTCTGCCACTTATGCTTGGATGATTAACCCCATAAAAAGGACAAGCCTCTTGTATATAGGTTGCATAAGGATAGGATTTTGTATCAGATATAACTTCTTTTGATAAAGTCAATAAAGTATTTCCATTATAGACTATCTTAGCTACTAAATTTGCATTGTAAGGATAATAATATTTATTTTTTATAGTGCATTGATTAGGTACTGGATAATTAGTATAAAACTGTGGTCGTGGTGCACTATTTGGTTCAGTTGGATATTCCCATACCACCATTGCGTTAGCTGGCAAATTCTTTATATAATAAGTACTACTATCACAAATAAATTTAGTTCCTACTATTTCCGGAAGCAATTCTCTTGCTTCTAACTGCATCATACCTGTATTATTCGCATCTAACCAATCTTTTAATCTTCTCGTCGCTACACTTCCATAATCCCACGATACATCAAAACGACCATAATTATCTGATATATTACAGCCAATACCTCCACTATGCAATTGGCCAACAACTAACTTATTTTGATTAAGCAGTGGAGCTCCAGATGAGCCTCTTTCCGTCGTTCCAACATCATATGTAGCTTTCCAATGAGTATTATTAATAGCCTTTCCTAAAGTATTATTATCAATAGCTATTTTCTTTATATCACCCCGAGGATGATGAATTACAGTCCCTTTAGTGGGAAGAGAAGAACTCCTAGTCCATCCTAAATAGTATGGAATATATGCAGGTATATTACGAACTGATTCTACTAATTTAAGCAATGCAAAATCTGAATATTCATTATTAGCAACCAATTTAGCTCCACTTGAGGTTGGAGGATTAAAATTTGTTCCATTAGAGCAATCTTTACTCTCATAATTCCAATAAAAAATCATTTGATTTATTTGGCTGTTACCTTGAGCATCATAGTTTGAAAAACAATGATTAGCTGTCAAAAAATAGTCTTCTCCAGAGGTGTTATTAATCAGTGCCCCAGTACACAAATATCCATCATAATATATACATGCAACAGCCCTTTTTTCTTTCTGCCATCCATCGCCTTCTGGACAATTTACATTCACATTACATGACAAAGCATCTCCAAATCCCAGAGTTCTAGTATTTCCCGAATAAGTTAGGATATCTTTATAAGCATAAATAACCTTATCTATTGAGATAATGCCCCTAATAGCATTTATCGGTTCATAGTATTCCAATATTATATCACTTCCGGCAACAAGTCCTGTAGCAAAATTAGCTGGATTTTTTTTTGCCCCTTTATTATTTAAATCAGTAAAGCCTCCTATACAGAAAGTTTTATCTGCACTATATACGAAAAATTTAGCCTTTTCTGGAAGCCAGAATCTATCATAGTTCAATGATAAAGCCTTTGCTTTATCAACATGCAACCGCAAACGCCATACTCTTACACTATCACCTAATACATGCCAATTCCCTGAATTCTCTAAAGTATAATTTACAATAATAGGTAAGCCTATTCTATAAGGTATATCTTTCATATCCGCAAACAAACTATCCTCATGTAATGCTTCAGCTACATCAGGAATAGGCAAATTAATCACATCACCCGAATGGACAGAGAATAAAGCAGATGAAAAACTTGGAGGTAATTCATTGGTGCTAATTTGAGCATGAGCACTAATTGTGAAGATTGCAATAAGACATGATGCAAAACTCTTCAATAAAGCTTTTGTTTTCATAGTATTATATTTTTGTTCACTAACAAAAATAACACATTTGTATAATATAACAAAGAAAAAAAATATGGACAAAAAGCAACAAGATAAAGCAATACAGATCAATAAATTAAATCAAATACAGAACTTTTTAGTGGACAATTACCATACCAACTTAGTAGTAATGACTCAATTACTACTAAGTGGTTAACCGCCCTACTAAGGTATCCTCTCCTTTAGTACAATCTCCTCATCACCCTTTAGCAAATAAGTATGGCAACAGTTTGCTGAAACAACATAGTTTTTAGTAACTACTATTTTTTCTCCTATTTTACCAACAAACTGCAACTCAATCTCTTTTCCTGCAAAATCTTCTCTATCAAGATCTGAAGCGATGATATATGTGTTAAATTCTTTCCCCCAGTTAGGAACATCCCGCACTTTTCCTGTAGCAACTTCTATAACTTCATAACTATCTAATACGACAGGTGTACCATCTTCATATTTCATTTTAACTCCAATATTGCAAAACTCTTTAGTGCAATTAACCTCAGAACAATCTTTGGTATCACTGTTATCTTTATCGCTACTACACCCGATACATAAAATTGCCCAAAATAAAGAGGCAAAAAATAATAAGTTTTTCATAAGTAATATAATTTTAGGTTTCTATTTATAGAATAAATGCTCTAAAACGATAATACTGCATCCTATAAGCAAAAAAGTTGTATTTTCATACTTACTTTCTTACTCATAGAATGTGTTTATTATATGTTTAAATCTACTTTCCTACTGTTATCTTTTCTGTAAAAATTTCACTCCCCACTACTACACGAATTATATATATTCCTGGTGTCCAACCAGAAGTGTTTAATTGATAATTAGAATCTGTCAGTTTCTTAACATCCAGAACTTTCGTACCATAAGATGTATTATAAGCTTCAATATCCCAATCAAAAGCAGAACGCGAATTCTCATTCTGAGTTGAAATAAGAGATATTTGCTTAGTATATTCAGACAGAGTTGCTACTTTCAATGAATATGAACCGATATTTGAATTACCGGACAAGGAGAAAAACAAAAGATATGCTGGAGAGCAAGCTCCCTCACGGTCAACTTTTACACGAAAAGGTATACCGCCTGAGAGATAAGGAAGTTGAAATTCAACACTCATATCTCCATTATAATACCAATATAAAGGAGTAAATCCTGCTACTTCATAAGTTATTTTACGGCCCTTATTTCCATACAATGTTAAATGCACAGTACACCCCTGGTGGACAAACATTGGTTCAGCCTTTCTTATTCCAGTTACAGGTATGGCTGGGTGAGATACATTGTAGAAAGTGCAAGCCTCTTGTGTGTAATATCCACTCAAAGATATACTAACTTTATTTATTGCTTTAGTCACAGTAGCTATTGTTTTACCATTTTGTATAATCATAGCCCTTAAGATGGTAGAAACTAAAGCACTTGTTTCACTTGTTACAGTGCATTGATTTACTAAAGGAAAATCAGGTTGCAGTATAAAAGAACTAGAACTAGACTCCCACACAACAGTAGCGTTAAGCGGTAAATTTTGAACATAATAAACAGTATTACCACAAACATATTGTGCACCTATAATTTCAAGTGCCAAATCTCTTTCATCCAATTGTGTTATACCTGTATTATTAGGATCTAACCAATCCATCAACCTTCTCGTTGCTACACTTCCGTAATTCCACGATACGTCAAAACGTCCATAATATTTTGTCACTGGTGCACATCCATTGTCACCACCATGCAGTTGCCCTACAACTAAGTGATTCTGATTCATCAATGGAGAACCGGAAGAGCCTCCTTCCGTTGTACCAACATCAAAAACAACTTTCCAATGCGTATTTTTCTGCGTCGTCGAAATAATATTACCATTATTATCAACCCAATTCTGGATTCTATCATAACTTGTAACTGCATCATTCTCTATTGAAATCTTCTTTATATCACCCTGTGGATGATGTATACCAACAGCATTTGTAGCCGCAATATTACTCCGAGTCCAGCCTAAATAATAAGGCATATATCCAGTCACATTTTTTACAGATTCCGTTAATTCCAGCAATGCAAAATCTGAGTGGCTATTATTAGCTACAAGCTTTGCTCCAGCAGAACTTGGAGGATTATAGATATATGTATTAGAACAATCAGGACTTTCATAATTCCAATAGAAAATCAACTGATTCATCTGATTTGCCCCCTGTGCATCATACCTACTAGAAAAACAATGATCTGCAGATAAAAAATAATCTTTATTTTCTGTATTATTGATTAATGCACCAGTACATAGTGCTCCATTGCCATTATAAATCGCAGCAACAGCTCTCTTTTCCTTCTGCCAACTAGCACCTTCCGAACAATTTATATTCACATTACAACTCATAGAAATTCCAGGAAGCACACCACTCATCACATTACTTTGTGTAGCTAGGACATTTTTATAAACATAAATCACTCTTTCTACAGAAACAATTCCTGTTTCTACCCCAATAGGTTCATAATATTCAAGTACAATATCTTCTCCTGCCACAAATCCTGTTGCAAAGTCTACAGGATTTTCCCGTGTTCCTTTATTATTGAAGCTTGTAAAAGCCCCTATACAGAATGTTTTATCTGCATTATAAACAAAGAATTTAGCCCCTTCCGGTATCCAAAATTTATCATAGCTAACAGTCATAGCCTTTGCTCCTGATGCATGTAGCTGTAAACGCCAAACCCGCATACTATCGCCCACGCTTTGCCAATGACCAGAATTGTGAAGATTGTAACTTACAGCAAGAGGTAAACCAACACGGTAAGGGATATCAGCATCCGCAAACAAACTATCCTCATGTAATGCTTCAGCTACATCAGGAATAGGCAAATTAATCACATCACCCGAATGGACAGAGAATAAAGCAGATGAAAAACTTGGAGGTAATTCATTGGTGCTAATTTGAGCATGAGCACTAATTGTGAAGATTGCAATAAGACATGATGCAAAACTCTTCAATAAAGCTTTTGTTTTCATAGTATTATATTTTTGTTCACTAACAAAAATAACACATTTGTATAATATAACAAAGAAAAAGATGTGGACAAAAAGCGACATGATAAAGCAATACAGATCAATAGATTAAATCAAATACAGAACTTTTTAGTGGACAATTACCATACCTTTTTACAGCAACAATACAGCATTTATTTTTATTTACTATCCATATGAGATAAAAAAGCTCAATACTTTCACCTCATTGAACATCCGCATATCTTTTTTCAATATTCATAAAGTTCTCCACTACCCTCCAATATTCTTCCTTATCATGTGGACGTGGTTGCCAATCAGGATCGGGACTATTATTCACAGCTTCATTCCAATTAGTATCATCCATAAACTTATAGTCAACAGTACAAGAGGATAATTCTCTTATTGGTTTAAGGAATATATATCCATCGAACAAATCGGATAGAATAAAATCTTTATGCCCCATTGAATAATAACTATAATCATGCAGTTCACCAATATGAGAACCTTTCAAATCAAAGCCAATGGGGTTATTCTGAGATTTTTCCATTATTAGTTCTAACTTTCCAGCCGCTGGGGAAATTAATGTTGGTTGCTGATTAGGATAATTAAAGAAAGGCTGGTGCAAAGCTACAGATACTACTTTATTGCCATATTTATCGTACAGCAGATTTCCTAAAAAACGATTCTCATAACGTACAAAACCAGGAGAAGTATAATCATAATAAGGAAAACGGTAGGACGTAAATGCATGAATAGTCCCAGTCAGAACCAATATTTTCTCGTGAACAGACAACACTTCACGTTCCAACAATGTACACCGAAAATCTTCTGTATTCCCTAAAGGAAACACTTGCTTCATATTTTCCGGAGTTCTAGCTCCTTCAAACTTTTCCCAATTGTAGCGATAACTAATATTTAAAACACGAAACTTTTTCGCTTGCTCCGGTAATGAGTGATTCCATTCCCAAGCTGCTTTATAGAGATTCATATACTCAACTATAGCCCAACGGGTATTATAATTGAACATCAGTTGACGAGCTAAATTCTCATTATATCTTGGTGCATTTATCAATGAATCCAATTGCTTCTGATCCTCATATGCTCCAAATTCCATACCTAACATATAGATACCATGCGCATACAACTTCGGTATCATTTTTTTAACGAAGTCCAAGTTTTCCTTAACACCATGATCTTCAGCCAATAGCACGATATCAGCATCTTTAAACTTAGAAATCAAATAATCATCAGGCGACATATCTGTATCCTTTTTATCACAAATACAATCTTTTCTATCAGTTCCTAAAAGAAATAATAACGGATTATCTAAACGCTTATTCCAATCCACTTCCGTATGCGCAGCTCCCGGAAATACTTTAGACACCCACATTGGTCCTTTCCAGCCTTTCTTCCTCATCAATTTGTCCAGTTCATCCTGATAAGGAGGATAATAAGCATCTAAGGTAGCATCTCCTCTATCCATATAAATTATACGACTGTTAGCCGTCGGAAGGTTCTCATCAAGATAATTCCTAAAAGCTCTCGACCATTGGTCCGCTTTTTCTTTAGATAGTTCCTTGCTTAATATCATGGGAACATGAGTCGACATACATGCAGCCCCTCCAAATACTTCCGGGTATTCACAAAGTGCATATAGTGAAATTAGACCACCCATACTGGAGCCCATCACAAAAGTATGCTCAACACTCTTATTCGTAGAATATTCTTTATCAATAAAAGGCTTAACTTCTTCTACCAGAAAACGAAGATAGTTATCTGCATTAAAACTAACATTCCCCGAAACTACACTATCTGGTAAATTTTTCAATGCTTTTTGAGGAAAGTAGTCTGCATATCTCGTTTCCGGGATATTTGCCACTCCTACAACAATACAAGACCTAATCTTCTTTTCATTCAAAAGTTTTCCAACAACTTCATCGATTCCCCATTCTTGTTTATTCCAAGTGGTATTCGCATCAAACAGCATTTGACCATCATGCATATAAAGAACATCATATTTCTCTTTTGGAGAATAATCAGAAGGTAACCAAACAAAGACGTCACGCGAGGTAACAATTGAAGAGCTAAAGTCAGGATACTCTATAAGTTTTCCTAAAGAAACAGTTTGCTGTGCCATACCGCATTGACATAGCAGTAGAGCAAATGCTATAAAAAGAAATTTCATTTTCATTGTATTACATATTTAGCCATTACTGATGTACAAGTTACTACAAATACGATTTAGAATATTAAAAAAAGCTGCCTGCAGAATAATTCCCCCAGACAGCCTTTATTTTTATAAAATCAACCTATCTTATTTCTTTGTCATTGTACAGTACATAGCATCAGAAGCTGTACGTTCCAAATACAATTCAATATCATAAGTACCAGCTTGAACTGTCATGTTATCTCCTCCGAAAGAAAGATCATCAATCTTTCCACCGACATTAATATCCCATCCATCATTAGCACGGAATTTCATAGTTCCATCAGTCAACGTAAGAGTAGCTGTCCAACACTTCTTATCAGAATCCCAAGTCATATTCTGATCAGAATCCCAACCACCAGCTGTAGCATCACCAATAATGCCCCAAGTAGTAGCTGTTGCGGTAAGCTTAGCATTCATTACATCAGCAACAATGTAATAGAAACCAGCCGTCGGCATATTTATATTACTACCATCGGTACTCGGCGCAAGTCCACCCTCGTAAGTAGAGAAGTCATTGCTATTATATTCATCACCACTACCACCCCATGCACGCTGTTTCGTAAATTTAAAATCACCGTTCAAATTGCTGAAACCTTTATAAACTCCGTCAAAATCACTTGTACGTAAAGCCTGAGCCGCTTCTGGCGACCAACCTTGATGATTACCCGGAATATAAATGAATTCTTCCGTCGGGAATGCCGTGCTCAGCACCTTCACTGCAAATGGATGCTTATTCACATCAACAACCACTTTATATTCACCGGTTTCTCCTTCAAACTTGAAGTTATCACCTCCATCTTTGAATATACCGTCTGCATCAATTGCATATCCCCAGTTATCATTAGCACGAGGCTTATACTCACCGTCTTTCGTCAATGTAGTAACTACAGAATATGTATTAGCCACACCATCATACTCTAATGGAGTTTCCTTATCCCAGCCACCTACTGTAGCAGAACCAATCAGTCCCAAAGACTCTACTTTCACAATCTGAAGAGTATTAAACTTCATACTTGCACTGATACGGTATGTACCGGCAGAAAGAGATATAGCAGTATTACCACCTATAGTACCATTTATAACCTTATTACCTTTATCATCGGTAGTAGCTTCAGCGTCATCACTTCCCAACTCAGCTGCTGAATCCGGATCAAGTAATTTAAAATTCGTATCAGAAGCAAGATTTACAAAGCATTCAAACAAACCTTTGGTTAACGTACTTTGCGGAAGCTTCTTATCTGTACCGGTAAGCTGTATATAAGCTGGATAAGTTGCCTTATAAGTAGTAACCGTTACTGCTAACGGTGCAGAAGGTACACCATCAGGATATGTTTCAGAATATGCCGTTACAGTAAACTGTACTTCAGCAGGTTTAGCTTCGGGAGCACCAGTAGCAACAATCAACTCATTCCATTCATCAACAGTCTTTGTACAAGTAGTTCCTGTCAAATCTTTAGCTACTTCAATTGCCTCTCCACCATCATAAGACACAGAAACAGCATAAGTGACAGCTTCATTATAAGTTAATCGGGCAGCTTCCCAGCTCAACAATTGCACTTCACCGGCAGGATCATTTATGTCAAGTACCAACTCCGGAACGGAAGCAGCAACTACTGCTGATACCGCATCACCATAAGCATACACTTTCATTGTCTGTTTAGCCGACTCATATTTACCATTAGCATCTGAAGCCACTACGTAGAATGCGAGATCAAATGAATTATTCTCAGGAATACCAGAAATACCTTCCAGTAAAGTGTGAAAATCAGTCTTTGTCATTGTAAGACTCAGGTCTTTTGTAGCAGTTCCTACCTGTACAGCAGCACCGGTACCATATTGCGTATAGAGTGCATACGAAACTTCACCCTGCATGAAACGGGCAGCAGACCATGCCCATGTAATAGACTCTGACATAGTATTCTTTGTCATCAGAATCATTCCATTGTTCACGAGTTCAGGTGCAGCAGGCTCCTTTGAGAATGTATCTTCCCAATCCTCCTGGCATCCGGTGGCAGCTATCATTACGATAGCCACCACGAACATATATTTTAAATATTTTATCATAATCATTCTTTTTTAAAGATTATTGCTTAATTACTGCTTAACGAGTTCTACAACAAACGGTGTACGATTAGCATGAAGTTTGATAACATATGTACCTGCGTTATCAACTATGATGTTACCACCGCCATTAGCTACCAGTTCAATACCACCTGGTATAGCGATACTTGAATTACCTAAACCATATTTATTGTCATAGGTTGAGTTAAGACGAATCAAGAATTCACCTCCTGCATCAAAAGTTAAAGGTTCAGAAAGCCATACGTTTTGAACAGGATCATAAGTCAAGAGACTTGGAGCATCAGTATTCCAACCATTACATGTACCTACCACATCAACAGCAGAAACAGGAGTAGCATCGATTGACATTGCAGTTCTGTTTACTGAAATCTTCCAGAATCCGGCAGGCAACTGTAAATCTCCACCAGCAATACCGGTAAAGTGACTATCTACCTTGAAAGCATCGTAACCCCAGTTACCTCCGCCCCAACTGCGCTCGGAAATAATTTTAAAAGCTGAATGCCCAGATGTACCATCTTCAAAGAAATCATACAAACCTTCATAAACATTAGTACCTGCACTCGTTTCCCAGATTTCAACAGCTTCACCTTCTTTCCAACCATTGAAGAAGCCTACTACATACAGATTCTTCAGTGGAGCTGCATAAGTAGTCACCTTAAAGGAGTTTGAGACATTGGATTTAATCGCTTCATACTCATCTGTTCCTGCAAATTGAGCCGTAACATAAGCCTGAACCTCTGCGGTTTCATTAGGATTAACACCAAGACCATTGATTACAACTCCATTGATATCGCCTTTAGCAATAGCTAAAGAAGTGGAAGAAGAGGTACCCACCAAGGAAGATTTATCACCCTTAGTCAAATAAACAGTATAAAGCACTTGTACTGGTAAACCAAAGTCAGCGGCTTTCCAGGAAAACACAACTGTTTCATCCTTAGAGTTGTCTGCATTCACAATAATATCACTACACTGTCCAATGACAGGGGCAACATATTTATCGGAGCTATTTACTTGCGGCGTATCAATATCTGTTTCGCAAGCGGCGAACAGCACGACAGCCATCAATAGCATTATATTTTTAATTAGTTTCATAAGTCTCTTATTTGGGTTTTAATTATTAGATTGATAACCTGTATTCTGCACTAAGTTTGAGTTTTCACTCAAATCTGATTGAAGCAGAGGATAAACAGTACGATAACTCGGCAAAGCAACCTTACCATCGGGTATACCACCTTTATATGGCCAAGGGAATGACATTGCTGTAAAGTAACCATAACGGATCAAATCTGTACGACGGTGACCTTCCCACATCAGCTCGCAAGCACGTTCCTTTAAGATAAAATCCAAATTGATAGATGACGGAGTCGTCATGCCTGCACGGTCACGTAATTCCTTAATATAGCCCATTGCCTTAGAATCTGTTGTAGTTCCACCGTCCAAGCGAGCTTGTGCCTCTGCATAAATCAAATACATTTCAGCCAAACGGAACATCGGGAAGTCAGCTGATGAGAATATAGAATAATTATCAGTAGAATAGAGAGTACCATCTGAAGCCCTACTATTGAACTTCCAGCATCTCCAACCCGAATTAACATTTGCTTTATCATAAGCTTCCACACCACCTATATTATAGAAGAAAGCACGACGATCACTTTTCTCACGATTATAACCGAAACCGCTTGTTGCCTCCCAGTCTACACCAACGAGATCAAAGTTAGCTACATATTCATTAGGAACATGATAACCATTCCACTGATCACGGCTAATTTTTGTACCTGCCGGATAACCTAAAGCAGCAGCTATACCATTATTGGCATCCTCACCCAAAGAAGCATTGATAAGAGCTGTTGTTCCACCATAACTTTGAGTCTTGTCACGGTCATAAGCTATCGCGAAGATAAATTCATTACGGGCATTCAAATTTTCCGTATTATCCTGCATAAAGAGTTCTTCATAATTCGGACACAACTTGTACCCCATAGCAATTACAGCTTCAGCGGCAGTTTTAGCATCAGCCCAGCGAGCTGTTCCCGTATACACTTCTGCATTCAGATACATACGAGCTAATACAGCTTGAGCGGCACCTTTATCAGCACGAGGATAGGCAACACTACCTTTATTCGGAAGAGCTTCGCCGTCTTCACCTGAAATGATCGCTTTCAACTCCGATTCAATCCAATTGAACAATCCTTCACGGCCTATTTGCGTAGGCAAAGCACCACCAATGTTTTCAGGCAAAGCAAAAGGAGGATTTCCGAAGAGATCAAGCAAAATGTAATATCCTAACGATCTGAGGAAACGAGCTTCGGCACGAAGTTCCTTAATACCTTCCATATCTATTTTCTTATCACTCTGCAACAAAAACTCATTTGAACGAGTGACAATCATCATGCAGCGTGTGTAGACAGCAATCAAGGCATCATTAGGCGCAGTTGTCCAAGAGTTATTCTGCAGGTCAGCTACATAAGTATCTCCCCATACACACTTCAATGAACCTACTGACATTTCATTCAATACCATATACTGACGCACCAATTCACTGGCGCCGGCATCACCCACATTGATATCTGCCGATCCCGGGTCACTTTGACTCACTAAAGAGAAAGAACCATAAATGTAAGCCAAACCTTTTTCGAAATCACCTAATGTAACATACACCTGTTCGGCTGTCTTATCTGTTTCGTTTAGTGGCATTGTATCCAAATCTCCGATACAAGAGTTCAATGTCACTGCCGACATTAAAATTGCCAAACTATAAATATATTTTTTCATAATTTATCCGTTCTATCTTTAAAAATTAATACTCAAACGTACCGTATAGAGGCGTGGACGAGGAACGATATTATTATCTACGCCATCTGTTGCTGTAAGTTCAGGATCCAATCCACTGTATTTGGTGATGGTAAACACATTCTGTACAGAAGCACCTACACGGATATTACCCTTCCAATGAGCAAATTTATCGAAAGTATACCCCACATTGATATCATCCATACGGAAGAATGAAGCATTTTCCAGGAACATATCAGAATATTTCTGTTCATTAGAGATAGCTCTTGTCCAACCTGTCTTCAATACATTAGTAGATAAGTTATTAATATATCCCTTTGTATAATCATCAGAGAAAGCGGAAGAATTATTCATTGCTATCCTGTTCAAGGCATAACCGCCAAATGAACCATGGGCGTTGAAACCAAAGTCCCACTTCTTGTAAGTAAACTGAGAACTAAGACCAAAGAAGAATTTAGGTGTAATGCTCTTACCTGTTACGTAACGGTCAGCCTCTGTAATACTTCCATCACCATCGCGGTCAACCAATACGTTCTGAATAGCCTTGCCATTTTCATCATAAGCCTGCTGATAGAGATAATAAGTATAAGGAGCATATCCCACACGATGAAGTGAAGTATAACCACCGGTACCACCCATATTTGCACCTGTTTGTACTCCCAGATAAGTGGAATCATCATTGGTCAACTTCGTAATTTCCGTCTTTTGATAAGTACCGTTCACGTTGATAGTCCAGCGCATATCTTGCTTTTCGATAGGAATGAAGTTAAGATTGAATTCAACACCCATATTCTTCATATTACCTACGTTAGAAATCACAGTGTTTGAGAAGTTATTACCCATAGGGGTTGTAATATTGTTCAGCAAATCAGAAGTCTTACGATAATACGCATCTACATTACCATTAATTCGACCACCAAAGATACCAAAGTCCAAACCAACGTTGAACGTTTCAGTAGTTTCCCACTTGATGTTACGATTGTAGGCATTAGGAGCCAAAGTAGTGATATAACCATCACCCCAAGGAATCATTGTAGTAAGAGATGAAGACTCTGTATATTTGGCTTGATAAGGATAGAAGTTATCGCCTATATCCTGCTGACCTGTTTGTCCCCAACCAAGACGAAGTTTCATACTTGAGAAAAATGAATTATCCTTCAAGAAATTCTCTTCAGCCATATTCCAAGCGAAAGCTGCTGATGGAAATAATCCCCAACGATTGTCCTTAGCGAAACGGGAAGAAGCATCATCACGTAAAGAGAAGGTAAACAAATATTTAGAATCGATAGAATAATTTACACGCCCAAAGAAAGACACCAAATAGTACTCTTTGCGATTTGTCGGAGTATGGTTATACACTTCTGAACGATTATCGTTATAATAAATAATCTTATTGAATTTTTCGTAGTAATGTTGCCATGAATAACCACCCATTACATCAAGATGATGAATTCCGAATTCTTTGTTATAGTTAGCATAAAACTCTAACAAAGTATTTGAGTTTTGATTACTGTAATCTTCATAAGTATCAGGAGAAGCTTTTTTAGCCATAAATGAACCCAGTTCATTATACTTGTCACCTGCCGTATGAGAGAAATCATAACCTAAGTTTAAGTTGAAACGAAGATCTTCGAATCCATGAATCTTATAATCCAATTGTAAGTTACCCATTGAACGCCAAGTATTATTCACATTATAAACATCTTCCAAAAGCGATAATGGATTAATACTTGAGTTTGTATTAGCAGCACCGTCAGCATACACCCAGTTCCAGTAACCGTTACATTGGGTTCTGTCAATGCTACCATCGGCATTAGTAAAATAAACAGGTACAGTCGGATTGAAAGAAATAGCAGAACCAATAGCACCGTTATCAGGATAATTAGCACGATTATAAATACCCTTTACATTCACATTTACAGACAGATGGTCCTGAAAGAATTTAGGAGACAAACTAATAGAAGCATTAGCACGTTGATTGTCACCGACTTTTAATGTACCTTCGTTATAGTTATAACCTAAGCTGGCTCTGAAAGGAAGGCCGCCTTTATTTCCATACACACTAATGTTTTGGTCAGTAGAAAAGGCTGTACGATAAATCTGGTCTTGCCAATCTGTATTGGCATTTCCCATCATACTTTTAACAAGTGTCAGCTGTTCACCTGTATATACCCTTTCCACAATTTCACGATACTGATCAGCATTCATTACATCCAACGTAGAAGTATTCTGCTTGATACTGTAGCTTGAATTGTAACTCACCTGAACTTTGTCGCCCTTACCTTTTTTAGTAGTAATCATTATGACACCATTGGAAGCACGTGAACCGTAAATAGCAGTTGCCGAAGCATCCTTCAATACAGTATACGACTCAATGTCATTAGGATTAACCGTTGATAAAGGGTTAGCCATACCAGCACCATTACCGGCAACAGGTATACCATCGATCACAATCAACGGATCATTGCTGGCTGTCAAAGAAGCAGCACCACGAATACGGATAGTAGCACTACCTGTTGGGTCACCGGAAGCTGGAGTTACCAACAAGCCCGGTACTTTACCTTGAAGCATCTGATCAGGAGAAGTAATAGCACCACGATTGATCTCCTCAGCCTTAATAGCTGTTACAGATCCTGTTAAATCGTTCTTTTTCACCGAACCATATCCGATAACTACTACTTCGCTTAACAATTCGGAATCGTCCTGCAATGTCAGCATAACAGTAGGAGCAGCTGCTATTTCTGCTGTTTTGTAGCCGATAAAAGAAACAACTAACGTAGCCCCCTTCGGAACACTCAACGTAAAGTTTCCATCCAAATCAGTGATTGTACCATTCGCAGAATTTCCTTTCTCTACGACATTTGCGCCTATCACTTCCAATCCCGTGGCATCTTTTATATGCCCTCTCACGGTAATATTCTGTGCATAAACGCCAACAGACAAGAATAACCCTACTAATAGGGGAAGAATCATTCGATAGATTCTAAGATTAACTTGCTTCATGCATTTAAAAAATTAAAGTTAACAATATTAATTACCTATATTATATATTCGAAATTATCTTTCGATTACTTTCTCTTTTATAAGGTATCTATAACATGACGCAACAAAAATATGCTTTATTAAAATATTAAAATATAAGAAATATAAGAAATATGCAAATGCAACAGTGCAAACGATTGCACAGAGTTGCACCGTTGCGCAAGATAAAAATCTCCATTTTAAAGAGCCCCATACACAATCATTTTCAAGAAACTAAGAGATAAAAAATATCAAAACAATAGTACCTACACCCATCCAGCATCCACAATGATAGTATATTCCTCATTTTCGCAACATACTTTAGTTTACAAAATCACAAACCAGCATATTCAGTGAATAAAAAAAGGATAAGAATACACTATTATTGCATATAATTGCAGCTTTGATAGCTACTTATGCAGAAAAGGGTTACTACATATAGGCAAAAGGGTTACTACTTATCGCCAACGCACTTATTTGTGTCAGGTTTTTCACCTATAAGAACGGTTTTAGAGAGCTATTTCGTTCCAGAACAAATGTAACAATTTCGCTATCCAACTATTATTCTGACATTTACCGTTTTTCATTTCCATATTTCCATCTCGGTAGACATACGGACAGAAACAGTGCATTCTCAGTCAATTAAAAATACAATTTGTCACAATGACACTTATCCCTATTTCCCGTTTTTTCATTATCCACTCTCCTAATTACCCCGAAATCATTGCAAACCGCATACTGCTGTTCATTAGGTTCAGCCGATATTTCCGGTACATGAATTAAAACCTTCTTGACGATTGTATCTATATACCCAACGCCACCCATATATAGATGTAATCTCCTAGTGTTTCGTGTCCTTTATGAACGTTTTTCGGAGGAAAAGCCACACTATTCTATACCTGTCTGATGCCACTTCTTTACGAATAATACCAAGTATTTATTAAATTCACATTGCCAATTTACGATTGACCACATTTGTGGTACAATTGCTTCACATTGATGGAGCACATGAATCACTATTATGAAACAGGTGAACCACAATTGTGGTCATTCTAAATTAAACGTATATTAATCAAAAGAACATTGTATATCAGCGGAATACACACGTGTCATTAACAGAAAGAAGAGTAGGCGTTATCCCTGGCAAAGCGTGCAAGCAACTTTTTGCTTACACGCAAATAAAGTTGCTGCCACCACGCTTTTTCAACTATTTATCAGCAACTTACAGCAAATAGTGCAAGCGTGCAAGTAAATATGACGTTAAACTTATAGTAAGCCAGGCGGGCAAAGAAGGTAACGAGGGGACAAATACCCTCATAACGGTATAGTAATGAATTTGCTCATCTCAACACTGGAAGCATACTTCCGGGGGAAAAGGGAACTGTTTATGGGACTGGCAATAGAAAAGTTGGAAAAAGACTGGATAAAGTATCCGATACTGCATCTCGACCTCAATATTGAGAAATATGACGCACCGGAGAGTTTGGATAATATACTTGAGAAGTCGTTGGTAGCGTGGGAAAAACTCTACGGCGCCGAACCATCTGAACGCTCCTTCTCCCTGCGCTTTGCAGGTATTATAGAACGTGCCTGCGAACAAACCGGGCAACGTGTAGTAATTTTGGTAGATGAATACGACAAGCCTATGTTGCAGGCTATCGGTAACGAAGAGCTACAAAAACTTCACTCATAACTCTATCGGTACATACAATCCATTCAGCCTTCTTAATGCCTTCAAATATAAGGAATTCAACAGCTATTGGTTTGAGACGGGAACACCTACCTACTTAGTGAAGTTACTAAAAAAACATCATTACGATCTGGAACGGATGGCACATGAAGAAACCGACGCCCAAGTACTGAACAGCATCGATTCTGAATCAACCAATCTCATTCCGGTGATTTATCAAAGTGGGTATCTTACCATCAAAGGATACGATGAACGCTTTGGTATGTATCGCTTAGGTTTTCCCAACCGTGAAGTAGAGGAAGGTTTCATCCGTTTCCTATTGCCTTTCTATGCAAATGTCAACAAAGTAGAAGCTCCGTTTGCTATTCAGAAATTTGTTCATGAAGTGGAATCGGGAGATTATGCATCGACCTCGTATTGAAGACAGACAAATTCATTTATATCATGGAATTCAAGTTGGAAGGTACTGCCCTTCAGTGAGAAAACCCGGAACATTGAAAAATGGGTGGTAGAATAAAAAGAGGGCATCACCTCATTTGAAAGTGACGCCCTCTTTTCTTTACTCTCTAACAGACCTCAGCACAAGCTTACCAGATTTCACCCCTTTAGCTTTAGCCTCGAAAATAATTTCACCGGGCTGTTCGGTCATTTGAACAATGGCTGTCAGCTGACCACTGAAAGCGGGCATCTTCGGCAAGTGGAATAAATCAAGTGAAGTTGCATCTCCATTAGCGGCAGCACGATAACGCCCCGCGCCTTTCACCGTAAAGTTTACAAGACGATTATCAGCAGGACAAAGGTTTCCGTCTTTATCAACCACACGAACAGTGATGTATGCCAAATCTTTACCATCGGCAGTGAGTTGGTCACGGTCAGCAATGACTTCCAGATGATGAGGTTTGCCGGAAGTACGAACTACTTTTTCTTCAGCAGGTTTGCCGGAAGCATCGTAAGCCACCACTTTCACTTCACCCGGCTCATAAGGAACGTCCATCCACATCAGGCGGTAACGACGCTGGAGGGCAAGTGTATCTTTGTCCTGAATAGCTTTACTCTCTTCGGCTGTCAGTTTATGCTGTTTACCATAGCTTTTTCCATTAACGAAAAGTTCGGCAGCAGGATAGTTTGTGTAAACAAAGACAGGAGTATTCTCTCCTTCCCTACCCGGCCATGTCCAGTGAGGAAGTATATGGAGTGTATTCACATTCTTATTCCAAAGACTACGGTACAGATAGTAACGGTCTTTTGGCAAACTGGCAAGGTCAATGATACCAAACAAAGAGCTATGACTTGGCCATGCATCCGTATCATAAGGAGAAGGCTCACCCAGATAATCGAATCCTGTCCAAACGAATTGGCCGATAGTCCAGTCATAATCATCCGCTAAAGCAAAATCTTCATCTGGAACATTAGACCAGGCACAATGCTCCAAGTCATATCCGGAAGACTGGTGATCATCGTACTTCGCATCCCCGCGTTTCTCTACAGGGAATTTATATACGCCACGAGAACTAACGGTAGAAGATGTTTCAGAACCAAGTACTATATTCTGCGGCAACAGTTCATAAGCTTCCAGATAACGGTGTGCGCGATAATTAAAACCGGGCACATCAATCATGGCGGCAAAACCATTAGCAAGAACACAAGTCACCTGATCCATGCCGCAAGTAACAGGACGTGTCGGATCTTCACGATGACAGATATCCTGCAAGAAAGAAGCGACTTTATAGCCTACGGGACTACATTGGGTAGGAACTTCATTACCGATACTCCACATTACGACACAAGGATTGTTGCGGAACTGATGCAACATATTTATCATATCACGTTCTGCCCACTCGTTGAAATAACGGTGATAGCCATTCTCACATTTGGCAATGTCCCATTCGTCGAAAGGTTCCAGCATCATCATAAAACCCATTTCATCACAAAGTTGCACTAACTCCGGTGCCGGCATATTGTGAGCGGTGCGGATGGCATCACAACCCATATCTTTCAGCATCGTAAGTTGACGGCGCAATGCAGCAACATTGATGGCAGCGCCTAACGGACCAAGATCGTGGTGATTGCACACCCCCTGGAACTTGCGATGCTTACCGTTCAGGAAAAATCCTTTGTCGGCAATGATTTCTATGCTGCGGATGCCGAAACGAGTAGTGTATTCATCCGTTTGCTTGCCATCGGCATAGATTTTAGAAACAGCTTTATATAAATAAGGTGTCTCCGGCGACCACAAGCAAGGAGCATTCACCAGGAAGTTCTGTTCAAAAGGCTGACCATGATTAATCTTACGGGTATTATCCTTCGTTGCAACGACTTTCCCATCGGGAGAGATTATCTCTGTCACGATACGGATATCTCTTTCTTCATCATTGGCAATAGTGGTCAACAGACGTACTGAAGCATACTCATCAGAAACATGAGGAGTAGTCAGCTGAGTACCCCATACAGGAACATGTACTTTATCGGTACTCACCACACGCACATTGCGATAAAGTCCTGCGCCAGGATACCAACGGGAAGATTGTGGTTTATTTTCCAAACGCACGGCAAGCGTATTGTTTTTACCGTCTTTATTCAAAAGTCCGGTGACATCACAATGGAAAGAATTATAACCAAATGGCCAGAAGCATGCTTCTTGTCCATTGACATATACACGGGCTTCACTCATTGCACCATCAAAGACAAGTGTCGTCTGTTGATTGACGGGGGTATCGAACCTAATACGATACCATCCGATGCCAACATAAGGAAGTCCACCGGTACGTCCGGTCTTGACGGAAGCTTTCTTCTCGAAGTTCTGCGTTACCGCCACTTCCTGCAAATCGTTGCTGCGATCGAAGGGACCGAAGATGGCCCAGTCGTGAGGCACGGTTACAGTTTCCCACTTCCGGTCGTCAAATTCCGGCTTCATGGCTTCCGGAGCTTCCCCCTTCATGAACTTCCAGTTCTTTTCAAGTAGATACTCGCTGCGCTGAGCATGCAGGGAGGCAGCGAGTAAGGTCATTAAGAATAAAGTCGATAGTTTTTTCATTATGGTATATTATTGATTAAATGCGTCCATTGCAACGGTCGGTTTGCCACTTTCATCAAAAGCACCTAATGTATAGCCATTCCAACCACCATAGGATTGAGGTTCCCAGTAGAAGACACCCAAACACTCATCTATAGCCTTCGATTGAGCTATCAGTTCGGTCAGGAACTCTTTCGACGTTGCGGCCTCATCCCATGACATGCCGACTTCACAAATCATCACTTCCTTGTTGTAGCGACTTACCATATCTTTCATATTGGCGATACAAGAAGAAGTCATCGTCTTCCAAGTATCCGTTCCCGGATAAAGGGACATGCCGATCACGTCATATTGAGCATTGTTCTCTTTCAGTACATCGAAAATCCAGCGATACAGATTGTTATCGTCTCCTCCTTGCAAATGAACAATCACTTTGGCATTAGGGAACACTTCTTTCACAGCCACACAACCGGTAGTAATAAAGTCTGAGAAATTCTTTTTATTCTCAACATATTCCACGCCATTACCACCCATGCCACCACTTACAGCAGCATCCGTATCCCACAGCATACCGGGGCCTGTTTCATTCCCCACCTGCACCCATTCGGGAGTGATGCCTTTATCCTTCAGGGCACTCAGCACATCCTTAGTATGAGCAGTCATTGCCGCTTTCAATTCATCCAAAGACAATCCTTCCCATGCGGCAGGTTTGTGCTGACTTCCCGGATCTGCCCAAACGTCACTATAGTGGAAATCAATCATCAACCGCATCCCCAGTTGGTGAGCACGCCAGGCTTTCGCCAGTACGTCATTCTTATTACACCAACCATCCGAAGGATTCACCCATACACGCAGACGAATAGAGTTCATTCCCAGATCGCGCAGTAAAGTCATGCACTCCGTTTCACGACCGGAGACTGTATAAAACTTCTTTCCTGATGCTTCCATCTGTGTCAACCAACTGACATCGGCACCTTTGGCAAAGCCGGTCATATCATAAATCGGTTCTTCGGGGAATGTCGGTTTATCGTCGTCACTGCAAGCGGCGGCTCCCAATAGGAGCAAGCCGGCTACTAATATATTCATAAGTTTCATAATTTCTCTCTTTTATTCAATGGTATAGGTTGCATGAATTAAATCTACGGTCAAAGTATATGTACCCGGAGCCAGTGTGGCATCATCTGTAATGCCATTGCCTTTGTAATAAAGCTTTCCACCATTTCCGCCATATACATAATCCCAGTTATTATCGAACAGGTAAATCTTAAAGCCCCAGGCTGACGGCTGTGTAATAGTGATACTGCCACTGAACACACCGGCGGTAGTTGCGGCCGGCAGTGGTTCGAAAGTCCACGTTTCATCTTCCAGTTTATTAAGACCGGCAACGTAAATTTCACTACCTAAAGCCGTTAACTTATAAGTTAATGCTTTCAGCGATACATCAAAGAAATAAAGACCGCCATCGGGAGCCGGGATATTATTCTCAGTACCAAAAGCCAATGTTCCGGCATTAGCATCTCCTTCACCCAATTTATAAACATCTCCCCAATTTCCATCTTCAATGGCAATCTGATATCCCCAGGGGGAATTGACATCCGCCACTCCTGCATATCCCAAATTATCTTCATCGTAAAGACGTAGATGATTATCGAACGTCCAGCTATCTTCACCCTCACTGATACCCAGCATATAAAGGGTTTCTCTTACCGGTTCGGGTTCGGAACTGCCACTGGTCACTTCCGCCTTCCACTGTTTCGGATTACTCAGGTCGATAACCAATGTGCACTCTCCCGCAGTAGCAACATTTACCGTAATATCACCTGCCTGCCCGCCAAAGGTAAGATTTTCTCCGCTTTGTACAAAGCCTACAGGAGTTTCTATTCCGGGATTCTCATCCGTATCAGACTTTTCCGTCCCGGTAGAATAGTCATATAGTCTGCCGATACCTGAAACTTTCAGATTTACATTTCCGGCTTGCGCAGCATTGAAAGTAAGCGTCCACTTCACATTCGCACGGTCGAAAGTCATTTCACCTGCAACGTCACCTGCAACGGTCAAGGAAGGAATATAAAGTGCCGACCAGACTTTCTTACTGGTATTTACATCTACATAGTAGCAGCCGCTCCGTCCCGGGAACCAGAAGTTCCAGCGCTTGTCAGAATCATTTTCAGAAGACATCAGGAAAGCTGTTCCGGTTACACCGTCATTTCCCCAAATAGTACCGTCACCTTCTTTCAGATAGTAATTGTACCAACCGGAGACTCCCATAAAACCTACATAATCACCATTGGAAGCAGCCGAATAAAGTGTCAGTCCGGTATCAGCCTGTTTGGTATCGAGAACGTAACCCACACTCATATCAATGGTGTAAGGGGTAACGGATACAGTAACCGTATTACTGTAAACCGGCTCCATATTGCTTCCGGTCTTCGACATCAGACGGAAATAAAATGTATTGGCTACATCCGGAGTAGCCCCCAGATTCTTGGCTACCGTATTTAAGTCAGCACCCGTATAAACTTTAGAAAGGGAAGTTTCTACAGACTCCACCACCGCAGACGAAAAGTCACTGGCAGTAGATGCCTGTAAAGTCATCGTTATCAAATCGGGAGTTGATACATTCGGATCGCTGACAGCCAGATTGTCCCGCGTCCATGCCAGTGACAGAACAATATCCTTACTGTTATCCTGTGACAGAACGACTTCACTTTCCGAAGCCATCAGATCACCGGCTTCTATACTATTCAGATATATTTTGTCTCCATCCTTCTCGCAAGCGACAAAGCACACAGCCGCTACCAGCAAAAAGAGGAAATTAGTTATTGTCTTCATAATCTTCATAAGGTATTAATAGTTTTCATTGTATAAATTAGGATTTGCCGTAAGGTCTGTAGTCGGAATAGGATAGATATTATACTTACTATTAACTGCACGACCGTCTTTCACTCCACCTTTCCACTGCCACAGATAACTGGAAGTAGTAAATTTATCATAGCGAATCAGGTCCGTACGACGTGTACATTCCCAATAAAGTTCACGGGCGCGTTCATCAAGGATAAAGTCCGGAGTCAGTTCGCCGCTGGTGACAGCACCTGCATCGCTACCGAATGCACGCTCACGCAATTCGTTCACATAGCCCAGTGCAGTAGTAACATCACTACCGGAACCACCGCGTACCACGGCCTCAGCCAGCATAAGATATACATCGGCCAAACGGAACAACGGAAAATCTGTATTCACTCCACCGTCTACTGTATTCGAAGCAGCTTCTCCGGCATCAGTCAGGTTCGTCCACTTCTCCACAAAATAACCATTACTCTGGTTGTCTATCACATCTACTGTCTGAGTCTGCCCTTCAGTAAAGAACATGGCACGGCCATCACCCTCCTGAAACAACGCAGGAACTTCGCCACGAATGCGGAACATTCCCCATGCACTGGTCACACCGTATTTCTCCGGTTTCTGATAATCGGAAGCATTGCTTACGGCACCGCAGATAATATAGGTAGTACTTCCCCAGGAAACTGTACGTGCAGCATCTACCGGCAATGAGAAAATGATTTCATTGGTACGTTTGTCATTATCAGCATTGAAAAGCTTTGCATAATCATCTTCAAGAGTATAACCCGCCTTAATTACCTCTTTACAATAGGTGATGCAATCCGTCCAATGTTCATTACCCGTATATATTTTCGCATTCAGATAAAGTTTAGCAAGCAAAGTGTAGGCAGCTTGTTTACAGGCGCGGCCATACTCGCAAGCATTGCGGTCCAGCAAATCAGTATCGATATCTCTCAGTTCGGACTCGATGTATTCAAACACTTGTGTTCCGGTGTAACGAGGCGGAAGGAAGCTACCCACCGGATCGTTTTCTGTTACGAACGGGATATTGCGGAAAAGATCGAGTGCATGATAATAGGCCAAAGCACGGATAAAGCGAGCCTCAGCACGGTAATGCCGGATGTCTGCCTGTTCGCTTTCAGTGAACTTGGCAATCTGATCATCACCCGCATTGCGCAGGAATTCGTTACACAAAGCGATAGTATAATAGATACGGTAATACATATCCGATACCCAGGTATCATTAGCATCCCAGGTCAGATAAGTAAGATCACCTACCTTATCACCTTCAAGCCAGGTAGATGCCAGTTCATCGGTGCCACACTCCTGCAAATTGAAATAGCAACGCATATAATCCTGACCGTTATTGCTACTGAGATCAGCATTGCCACCGCCTTTTTCCTGTCCGGCAGTAACAAAAGAAACATAGAGTTTGCCTAATACGGCTTTGTAGTTGGCGGCTTCTGCATATACATCGGCAGAAGTGGTTTCTTTGTGCGGAAACTGATCAAGATCGCCCACACAGGAAGAAAAAATGAAGGTACTTATGAACAGTACGGAATAAAATATCTTTTTCATTGTTTTTTCAGCTTTAATGATGACTTAGAATTCAAATCCCAGACTCAGTGAATAAGTGCGCGGACGCGGATAGAAAGATACATCCATACCGTTAGGCACTTCCGGGTCGACACCTGTGTACTTGGTAATGCAGAATACGTTTTGTACCATTACACTGGCATTCATACTGAACCACTTGCAAATACGACCGAAGTTGTAAGCCAGTGACAGATTATCCATTTTCAGGAAAGAAGCATTCTCAATGTAGTAATCTGACAGATACTGGCGATTCTGAAAACCAGTCTTCAGGTAACTGCTATTAAGATTATTCAACTGATATGTATTATAGCTGACAGTACTCCATGCCCCGGTATTCATAGCCATACCATTATACACATAGTTCCCTACATTGGCACGAAGACTGGTGCTCAGTGTCCACTTCTTATAACGAAGCGAGGTACTGAAACCATAGATAAAGTCGGGAGCCGGAGACTTGTAGCGATAGAGATCGTTACTGTCTATCACACCGTCATCATTCAGATCGGCATAGGCACCTTCAATGGGTTTACCGGTTTTCTCATCATAAAGTTGATGATATACATAGAACATATAGGGTTCATAACCTTCACTCAAGACCTGGAACTGATAGCCGTCAATCCACGGACCTACCGCTGTGTTAGTAACGGCACTGCTTTCTACAAGTGAGAGGTTCTTTACTTTCATCTTCTGCCAGGTCATATTGAAGCTGATATCCCAGTTCCAATCCTTAGTTTGTATTGGAGTGGCATTCAAGGTAACTTCAATACCTTTACTATCCACATTTCCCACATTGGTCAATATAGTCTTATCGAAAGTACTTCCGGCAGGGGCAGCTACGGTAGCAAGCAGGTCTTCGGTCTTACGCGTGTAGAAATCAAAACTACCACTGATACGGTCTTTCAGGAAACCAAAATCGAAACCGGCATTCCAGGAAGTAGTGGTTTCCCACTTCAGATCGGAAACATAGGCTTCGGGACGATAAGTATTGATAAACTGATTACCAAACTGTACTTCCGCACCAGTTTGACTGTAAGTATAGACAGGCAGATAATTATAGTTGCCGATGCCATCCTGTTGTCCGGTGACACCATAGCTGGCACGAAGTTTCAAATTACTCAGCACAGTGTTATCTTTCAGAAAAGCTTCTTCGCTCACTCTCCACGCCAGAGCAACGGAAGGGAAAGTACCCCAGCGGTTGTCTTTGTTGAAACGTGAGGTTCCGTCACGGCGAACAGTAGCTGTAAGCATATAACGGGAATCGAAGGTGTAGTTCAAACGGGCATAATAAGAAATAAGTGCATGCCGCTGGTCGGTAGCTGCGGAAGTACTTTGTACAGCTCCCAGAGTGTTTAGTTCACTATACAACGGGGAAGTACTTTTCCAGAACTGATAATCATAACCGACAGTGGCATCGATATTGCTTTTCCACGAGTCAAGGTACTTATTATAGTTAAGATAAGTAGTCAGCAAGCGGTTGGTGTTCTTTTGCGGTCCATAACTGTAATCACGACCACCGGTAGTGTAGTACTGCATAGCCTCAGCAGGAACGTAAACCTTTCCCTTACCTTCTGCATAATCGTAACCCAATGTAGCATGAAATTTCAGATCAGGCAGGAAATGTACCCGATAATCCACATCCGCATTGCCCACAAAGCGGGTAACTTTACTAGTTGATTTATTTTGCTTGATATAGCCCAAAGGATTGAGAACAGCAGCATTTACCGGCTCACCCACATTGTCGAGTGCTTCCAGATATCCGCCAAAAGCATGGTTACCGGAATAAACAGGTAAAGTGGGGTTATAGGTAGCAGCAGCCCAGATAGCACCGGTTTCGGCAAAACGGTTGTTATTGACAGAGCCTTTTACATTAACATTTACTTTCAAGTGGTCGTCAAAGAAGCTGGGAGACAGAGAAACACTACCCGTGAGACGTTCCGCCTTGTCGGTTTTCAATAAACCTCTCTGGTTATAGTAGCCGATGGAAACTCGTATCGGAAAATTCTTTGCCAAACGTCCGGCAATGCTGACGTTATTATCCGTTCCGAAAGCATTCTGGTAAATCTGATCGTTCCAGTCGGTATTGGAAGTACCCAGCAAAGCACGCTGTGCATCTGTACCACGACTGTTGATCACATCTACGAACTCGTCATGCGAAAGCATATCGGCAAGTTTCGTACGAGTTTGTATGGAGTTGGTAGTACTGAGACTTACTTTCATACGGTCATTGCTGCCTTTCTTGGTAGTGATAATGATAACACCGTTCGAAGCACGTGAACCGTAAATGGCAGTAGAAGAAGCATCTTTTAAGATGGTCATACTTTCAATGTCACTCGGATTAATCAAACTAAGAAAGTTTCCGGTATTGCCACTGATACCTCCTGCTTCGAGGGGTACACCGTCAAGGACGATAAGCGGATCGTTCGAGGCGTTCAGCGAAGCACCGCCACGAATACGGATGGTACTTCCGGCTGTGGGTGAGCCACTATTACTCATAATCTGTACACCGGATACTTTACCGTTAATAAGTTGTTCAGGCGAGGAAATCAGTCCGGAATTAAAATCCTTACTACTGACATTGGAAACAGAACCGGTAAGGTCGCTCTTGCGTTGCGTACCGTAACCAATGACAACGACGTCACTCAACATCTGTGCATCGCTTTTCATTTTCACATTTACAGTGTTACCGCTTGGCACAGGTACAGTTACAGTTTCATAGCCTACATAAGATATTTGTAAGGCGGTAGCTCCCGAAGGAACAATGATGTTGAAATTTCCATCAAGGTCGGTGATTACACCCGTACTGGTACCTACTACCAGGATACTGGCACCGATTAGTGGTTCGTTCGTGTCGTCTACAACATGCCCGGTTATTTTCTTTCCCTCTTGTGCGAAGGCCGGGCTGACAGTTCCTAACAATGCGATACACAGCAGGCAAAAGAACGCTGTGACGCGAAAACTTAAGATTTTGTTTCTCATACGTGGTATTTGTTTTAAAGTGTTACATAATCAAATCTAAAGAGATGTGTCATCTGCGGATGAAAAATTGTAGTTATTTTATTCAAGCCAGATACTCCCTATCTCTATTTCCGCAGTCTTTTCAGCAACTCCGTCAAAGGAGAGTTCAAGAGTTTCAATCCCCTCTACCCTGAAAGGTATTTCAGTCTGCGGACGGAAATAATGATCAAGGAAGACCGGATAGGCGTGGGGAAGCAAAGCGGTATTCGTTTGTTTTAAATCCTGCAAGGGTACACGAATGATACTATCAGTCGCAGCGGCACACGAAGCAAGATAGGTATACCCGTCAGAAGTAATGAAGCCGGCTTTTAGTCCTTCGGGAATCTTCTTTGCATGGATACACAAAGTATGGCAGGAAGCGAGTCGCTCAGGGCGTCCGTTTATATCGTCCTTAATATAGCAACGAAGAACAAAGACGGGTGCCTTATCTTTAGACTCGAAGGTGATGCGCAGGGTAGGCTTCTCTGTCGGTGCATTTTGTATTAATTGCCGGTTCGTACGGCTCCATTCGGGCATAGTATATGTTTCCAATTTACTGTCAGCATCCACTATTTCCAGCAGAGACAGTGATTTTTCAGGAGCGACTATGTTGGTTTCCCACAGGGTAGCCGAAGTATAGTCCCAATCCAGTGGACTCCTGGCTACTCCCGAAGGAAACGTTTGTCGCTTATCGCCTTGACAAACGACGATGTTATACCTAAAACAACCCTCTTTTATCTCTGTAGCAGGTACGGTAGCACGGTAAGTGTAACCGCCTGTATGATTCATTTTCAGATAAGGATTCTTTTCATTCCAGAAAGATATCTTATCTGTGTAGATAATAACGGAATCGGGTATTTCATTACCCGCCACAATGGCCTCTATCTGTAAATCTTTACCGGCATCTACTGTCTTGGCAGGAGAATGAGTAACAGTAAAACCTTTATTATCTGAAATGGATGGACATACATATTCACCAAGAGTAATATTCTGCCAATGAGCATCAGCAGTCCATTTACCGGAAGCAGATATACCTTCACGCTGTAACAAATAAACGCCCGGACGGAGGGTAGAAATCTTACCATTCGCAGCTTGTGTACTGAATGTATTTCCATTATTCAAGCCGTTCACCCGGAATTGCTTACCTAAATCAGGTAAATTCAGAGTCATATCCCATGCACCGGAAACAATGCGCATTACTTCTTTATCCAAAGAAGGCTTTGTAAACGGATCACTAACCTGTACGGCATCGGGCATTACTTCCAAACGCCAAACACCCTCTTCCAAACGATCCAGCCAATAAACTCCCGTACCTTCATAATTCACCACCGGAGATTTGCCACAACCTGCAATTGCGCGAAGCTGAGAAATATCTTTCGGACGGGTTTGAGTTGTATTGGAATAGTAGAATTTCTCTCCGTCATTCAGTTCGCTTAAATCCTGCACATAGCTGACACGAAAATCATTGAATAATGTATCTGCCGGATAATTGCCAAAACTCTCTCCTCTGCCCACTTTCTGCGCCGCTTCTGCGGCAATCATCAATCCGATAGCCTTATTCGGGGTGTATGCTACATTCAGGTAATGAGTCTGGTATTCAGTATTGTAGACCGCCATGTCGATAGGATCATAAGCAAACTGAGTAATCCACTGGAAACCGGCTGTACGGAAAGTGCGTACAGTGGCCGGATACATATAGGAATAAAGAATATCAGCGGGATCAAATTCATAAACCATACGGGCCTTCTTATCGAAACCTTTCAGATTAGAGAAAGGAATATCATAACGGTCAACGAAAGGCAAGAAGTTCCCCTTGCGGGTATGTCCGGATACAAGCCCAATGGGATACCATTGATAGGTAGTACCTTGTATAGCTGTAGAATAATAAGCCTCTACCACATGCTGGTTATGGCTGACATTGTAGAACACCGGTTTGCGGTTGCCTGCACGTTTCAGGGCGGACAGCATCTTATTTATGTAATTACGCGTTTCGACTACAGTGCCGGGATGGCAAGGCTCATTGTTTATTTCAAAGCCTACGATATAAGGATCGTCTTTGTAAGCATAACCTGTATAAGGATTCACGTGGCGTACAAGAGCAGCAATATACTTTTCCTGTGCAGCAATAGCTTCAGCATCGCTGTGAACGGCACATTTATCATAATGGGATGAAAAGCCACCGGTGGGTTGGTTGCGTTCCGGATAACCGTTGCCAAAATCAGTCTGTGCCGTGATAACGGTACGGATACCACGTTCCTGTAATTTATGGATAAGGTAGTCCAATAATTCCAGGTGTTCATTTTCCAGCAAGTTACCTTCTGCATCGGAAATTTCTACGTCCCAGATGTGAATACGGTAAGCATTCAGTCCCAAACGTGCCATGTGATAGACATCACGGTCGATAGCAGTTTTACGGTCCACTCCCAGATAGCCCATCGCCCGATAGGCATGTGCAAAGGGTAAGGTATAGTTCACACCAAAGAAAGAAGCTTCTTTCTTCGTATCCGACCAACGCATGATGCCGCCGGCATCTACATAAATAGTAGGAACGCTTTTTTGTACTTTGTTCTGTGCCGGAGCAACTACTGCCAGCAAACAAATAATCAAGGTAAGAATGTGTCTCTGCATGTCATCAAATTCAAGTTGGTTTTTCTTGACGGCAAAAGTAATGGAGGGCTATTATTTGTCAAAGCAGATATCGGACATAAAACAACACAAAAAGGACATGCATTGATTATCAGTGATATCCATAGACAAATTCCGAATTAGAATATAATAACAACCAGAAACAATTAATCGGACGAACTGGTATTTTTTCTCCAGATTCTTGTAATTATTAGGCATAAAGAAGTATCTTTGGCGCATTCTTTATACAAGAGATTAAATGAGAAGACACACCAACATACTAATTTTGCTGCTCCTCACAGGACTCTGCATTTCTGCAGGGGCGCAAAATAATCCCTATAAGATAGACGACTCATTATATCCCATCTTCCAACGTGCCATCAAATGGCGTACTCAACCCCAAGGACTACTTATTGCTGATACGCTTTATGCGGAAGCCACGCAAAAGAAAGACAAGAAAGCACAATGCCTGGCGTTAACAATCCCTGTCAGCTTTTATCTGAGTACCAATAATTATGAGAAACTGGAACAAGCAGCAACCCGAGCTAAAGAAGAAGCAAGAAAAAATAATTATCTCCAATATTATTATTCTGCCTGTACCAACGAAATAAACTGCCTGTTGAATAACGGACATTCATTACGAGCCCTGCAAAAAGCTGAAGAAATGAAAATACAGGCTTTCAAAGATCAGCACGAGTATGGGATATTTTCGTGTATCTTCACTTTAGGGAACATTTACTACATGCGTCAAAACAGGGAGGTAGCCACAGAGTACTACAAAAATGCGTTGGAATATATGCTAAAGAACCTACCCGATCAGGACCCGACATATATGTATATAAACCTTTCTGAATATTATCGGGATAAAGGCGAAGGTGAAGTGGCTTTGGAATATGCAGAGAAAGCTGCTAAAGCCGCTAAAACCAATGAAAGTCGTGTAGCCTCCCTGCTAAATAAATGCGAAGTATTGTATTCCATGAAGCGTATTGATGATTTTAATGCTTGTTATGATGAATGCACGCAGGTAATAGAACAATATGGTGTCATTCGCAAGACAGCCGTACAGCGCCTGCATATCTATAAACTCATTCTAAATAAAAATTACGATCAGGCACATACTGAAGCGGATTCCTTACGCAATTTATTGTCAGCCAACCAGATGCATCATGAAATATATCTGAAATCAGGAAACTATGAAAAAGCTTATATCTATAATAACTGGCTCCACAATTATCAGGATTCTGTCAACCGTCAGGTACAGTCATCAGACATCGCCGAACTAAATGCACGTATAGGTACTGAACGCATAAAATTGGACGCCAAAGCCCTGGAATATCAGAATACAGCACTCAACCTGAAGAATACCCAGCTGGAACTGGACCGGACAAAGTCGCAGTCTGAACTGGAAATGATGAATATCGAGAATAGTAAGTTAGTACTGGAAAACCGGAATCTGGATCTGGCACGCCTCAATGTAGAAGCGGAAAAGCAAAAAGCCATTTTAAAAGAGCAACAAAGCGCCTCCCAACATTACATCGTAACCCTCAGTCTTGTGCTCTCATTCTTGTTTCTTTTCACCTGCTTCCTGATATTCTACCTGTACAGACGCCGTAAAACAATGGCTATCCTACAGGAGAAAAACGAAGAGCTCACCGTTGCACGCGATCATGCTGAGGAATCGGACCGGATGAAAAGCTTCTTTATACAGAACATGAGTCACGAAATTCGCACACCACTCAATGCCATAGTCGGATTCTCACAGGTATTATCTACTCCGGACATGGAAGTTGACGAAGAAGAAAAGGAAGAGTTCAGCATGCTCATCCAGCAGAATTCCGAGTTGCTGACTACACTGATCAATGATGTCCTCGACCTTGCCAGTCTGGAAAGTGGTAAATACAGAATGCATTTGGCGCCCCACCGTTGCAATGAATTATGCCAGGTAGCAATGGTTTCCGTTGTGCATCGTAATCCGAAAAAAGTGAAGTCTTATTTCACTTCCGATGTGCCGAATGACTTCCTGTTTGTAACGGACAAAGAACGCTTGCAACAGGTACTTATCAATTTCCTGACCAATGCGGAGAAACACACGGAACGGGGTGAGATTCACCTTCATTGCTCTCTTACGGAGAATCCGGGAAAGATTACATTTTCTGTTGCAGATACCGGCCCGGGAGTTCCGGTAGACCAGGCAGATTGCGTTTTTGACCGGTTCAGTAAACTGGATGAATTCAAACAGGGTACAGGACTCGGATTGAACATCTGTTCCATCATTGCCGGACGCCTGAAAGGGGAAGTGAAACTGGATAAGAATTACACCGGAGGAGCACGTTTCCTGTTTATACTTCCACTGGACAGTATTCCTGATAAATAAAGCCCTGCTAAACAAAACTCACCACTCGTTGTTCTCTTCGGAACGATAACAATCTAACGAAAGGACAATGAAAAAGTTGACGTATTCTTTCCTGCTCCTGATGCTTCTGATATCAGTTCCGGCCCTTGCCGATTATGCGCCTGTCAATGTACAGACAGCATTGAAAAAGATGTATCCTGCTGCCAAGGATGTTGCCTGGTCACGGGATGAGGCTTACTATGTAGCGGACTTTATACAGAATGGTTTCGACACAAAAGTCTGGTTCAACTCCGAAGCACAATGGGAAATGAGACAGATTGATTGGGGGACAATGGATGAAGTGCCCAATGCCGTGTACAATGCTTTTGCAGCAAGCGAATATTCCGATGGAATGGTGCAGGGAGTCACCTTAGTTCAGTTTCCCAAACGGGAAGCGGTGGTTTCCGTAGTTGTGGGAATGGCGAATACACAGACCAGGTACCAGCTACTGTTCACCCTCGACGGTGGACTGGAGGATGAACGCAATGCGACCTATTTCAACAACCTGCTTGGTGCGGAAGTCTTCTTATAATAGAGAATTCCTTCCTCAAACATATTGCTTCGGCGTCACCCCAAACTCAGCCTGGAAGCATTTGGAGAAATAGGAATGATTGGAGAAACCGACCATATACATCACTTCAGCCACAGTAAACTTCTGCTGCTTCAGCAGCATAGCCGCCTTTTTCATGCGGATGGACTTAATGTATTCCACAGGTGTCATACCCGTCAGTTGCTTTATCTTGCGATACATCTGCTTGTTATTAATATCGGTCCATTCACAAAGGGCATTCACATTCAGTTCGGAGTCCGAGATATGTTCTTCAATCAGATGAATCACGTTTGCCAGAAACTTCTCATCATAAGAAACTGCCTCTATCTCCTTCGGAGTGGAAAGAACTTCCATACGGGCTTTCGCCTCATGCGTCTCCCGGCTATGTAATAACTGCTCCACGCGCGAAAGTAAAATATCCGGTTCAAAGGGTTTAGGAATGAAAGCATCTATATGTAACTGGATACTTTCAAGCTCTGTTTCCTTATCACTTTTCGCCGTCAGCAAGATAATGGGAATAATAGATGTGGGAATATTCTTCTTGATATGACGCACCATTTCAAGTCCATCCATTACGGGCATCATGACATCAGCTATAATCAGATCGGGCATTAATTCCATAGTGAGTTCCATACCTATCTTACCATTATCCGCTAAACGGCAACGATATTTGGTATGCAGTATCTGATAGATAAACTCTGAAACCTCCGGAGTATCATCCACAATCAGAAGCAATGGTGCATCCGAAGCAGGCATACCTGTATCTGGAACCACAACTTCAACTCCGGCAGCGACAGGTTCGATATCAGAAGAAACAGTTTCCGGAGAAACCTCTACGGCAGAGTGTTCCATAGCAATCACCGGAAGGGTCAGCGTAATGGTAGTACCTTTATTCTCTTCTGAAGAAAGTTGAACATTACCACCATGCAGTTCCGTATAAGTCTTTACCAAATATAGTCCGATACCCGTTCCCTCCTTTTTGCCTGCCGTCTTGGGAGACTGGAAGAAACGCTGGAAAACATACGGCTGATCCTGCCGGGGAACACCTATACCTGTATCGGATACAGAGATATGCACCTCTTTATCAGAAGCCTGCAAACGAAGCGTTACCTCACCCTCTTCCGGAGTGTACTTCACGGCATTGGACAAGAGGTTATCCAAGATAGATTCCAGTTTTATGGCATCCATCTGTATGTATATCTTTTCACGGTCGGTATGAAAATGAAAAGTTAGTTTCTTCTCTTTCGCCTTCTCCTCTGCATACAAAGCAAATAAGCCACGCGCAAAAGATACCAGTTCGATTTGAGAAAGTATCAACAACGTATTGTTGCCACTATCCACCCGGTTGAAGTCTAATCCCTGATGAATGAGTGAATTCAGCTTCATGGCATTTCGATGCACCTGCTCCAGTTGTTTCTTCTCCTGCTGATCCTTGATACCGGGCAGCAATTTGCTGATAGGGGCGATAATCATGCTCAACGGAGTTTTTAGGTCGTGGGAAAGGTTGGTGAAGAACTCCATTTTCGCCTGCGATTGTTCCAAAATTTTCTCCTTCTCCATACGCTCCAGCTTCAAGCGACTCTTAACGCGGAAGAAGTTGATGGTCCAGACCACCAGTATCAGACAGAGCAAGACATAGAGCGCCTTGGCCCACGGAGTATAGTACCAGGGGGGAATGATATGAACCTCCAGTGTATAAGCCCGGTCCGATGGTTTTCCATAAGCGTCCAACTTACTCACCAACAGACGATAGTCTCCATAACTCAGGTTATTGTAAGTGATACGGTTCGTATTCGCTTTCAGCAAGTTCCACTCACGATCCACACCTTCCAGACGATATACAAGTTTGCTTTTTTCTTCAAGAGAATAAGGCAAGTCGGAAAGTTCAAAGGCAAGGTTATTCTGGTCATAAGCCAGTTCTATCCGTTGCGAGTAGCGGATACTTTGTTCGGGCAATGAGAAAGTGCCGGAGCGTCCGGTATCGAAATATGAAACATCAGTTTGTGAGGCATTGGGCTGATACAGTTGGTTGTTGATATAAATGGCAGTCAGGATAAGCGATTTTTCGGTGTGTTCCGCTAGCAGAGCTTCCGGTGAAGATATGGCAAAGCCATCTGCCGTACCCAAGTAAAATTCTCCGCTTGTCCGGTCGAAGAACATACTGGTGAAACGTTTATCAGTGATATTCAGCCGACGGATTTCCAGCGTCTGCTGGTCTGCCACCCAGAAACCGTCGGTAGTAGATATCCAGATTTTTCCGTCAGCCTCAGCCATGGAAAGTATTGCATAGTGATTGTACTCATCGAAAGGAAGCATGCGGATACTATTGTTATTAGGCTGTACACGCATCACACCACCGGGAAAGCCTATCCAGATATGACCGTCTTGGGCAGAGAGGATGAAGTTGGGGGTTCTTTCGCCTGTCAGTTCGTCCGGGGCGATATGGGTTATCTCGCCTGTGCGGGGATTTATCTTCTCGATGCTATTGGCACTGTTGTACAGCAATGCCCATACATTCCCCTCACGGTCGGGGATTAGCTGGTTGATGAACATACCCGAAAGACCGTTGTGTATGGAATACGTCTTCTCTGCCATATAGGGACCACCGGAAGAACGCATTAGGTTCTGTTTGTCTACCACAAAAATTCCACCGAGACAAGTGGCTATCCAGAGTTTCCCTTCCCGGTCTTCAAATAAATGATACGCCCAGTTGGCATTGTAGCGACGGGTGCTATCCACAATGCTATAATGGACGAACTGGCGGTTCTTCGGATCATAACGGCTGATGCTGCCATCGGTAGCCACCCAGAGTTGCCGCTCCCGGTCTTCATAAAGATGACGTACCCGGTTGTGCGACAAGGGAGATTTCCGATCACCCATTTTATACCAGGCCACATCTTGTTCTTCACCCAGGGGCTGGGTGAAACGAATCAGTCCGTTAGTTCCGCCAAACCAGTAAGTTCCGTGTGTATCGCGAAGCATGGAATAGAACTGGTTCCCCTCTCCCGTTCCGGTGATTTGTGAAATGGGGATATAACGCAAAGCATTGTTATTCCGTGACATGGAAATTCCGTAATCCGTACCCAGCCAGATGTTATGTTCCCGGTCGGCAAAGATAGTCCAGATGATATTATTGGAGAGTGATTGCAGATTTCGGGAGTCGTGGACCACGTGCAGCAAAGGTTCTCCTTCCTGATATACATACAAACCGTTGTCCGTACCCACCAGCAACTGCCCACTGCCATCCAGTGCCAATGACTTGACGGAATTATCGTGGAAAGCATCAATCCGCTGAGTATGGCCGTCGGCAGGCGTATATCTGAAAAGACACCCTTCCGTACCGATCCAGATGCAGCCACGCGCCGTATCTTCCAGTAGGGAATTGACAAACTGATTGCTCCGGTTGCCACTGAGAGGCAGGTCTATTTCTTCAAAATGCCGGGTAGCGGGGATATAACGACAGAAGCCGTTATAGGTACCGATATAAAGAAGCCCGTCCGAAGAGCGGATCAGGGAATAGATGGTCTGGTGTGGAATACCTTCGGTAACGGCAGAGAGTTGGTGGTCGTTCAGCGAATAGGTATAGAGGCCGTTCAATGTTCCCAACCACAGCATACCGTCGTGTACAAGCAATGCACGGATATCGGTCGGAAGTTGCGTTTCCGGTTCTTCGTAGGTATCTGTGCGATAGTTATAAACCAGCAGACCATTGTCGGCACCCAGATAAAGATAGGTACTGTCTACCACTGTACCGCAATAAATCTGCGTATTGTTACGCTTGGCGAAAGTGAAATGTGGCTGCGTGGAATAACCGTCATAACTGAACAACCCTTTATTGGAACCGATCCATATCAGTCCCTGTGTATCTTGCAGGAAGCAATTGATTACAGAGGCTTCCGTCCCCAGACTGATATTATCGAACAAGCGATAATCCGGTTTCTGTCCGGACAGCTTAACGGGAAGCGTTATCTGCAAAAGTATAAGTAGAAGAAGAAAAACAGGTCTGCGCATACACTTCGGTTTGTTAAAGGTCGGGGACAAAGATAAAATTAATCTGTAACAAACGCCCTGCACCTTTCTAAAAAATTACCTAAAACCACTGGCATACAAAATTCATAATGGTGGGGAAGCAAGGCGAAAGCCCCATAGCCTACGAAGAAAATTCATTGGCTACAGGGCGGTATCGCATACTTTATAAAAATTCTACAAAGTTTCAATCTCTCCCGATGTCAGCCCTGTAGACTTTACTATCACGTCAACAGGAATACCCAGTTGCTTCATGTTGCGGGCTATGGAAAAACGTTCTTCATCTCGTCCTTCCGCACGTCCTTCTGCACGTCCTTCCGCACGTCCTTCAATCTTTCCCTCCAGTTTGGCAGAATCCAGCACGTCGTTCTGAATCATCACGGCGCTCAGATGCTCGTCATAAGCCATGCGCTCTTTAGGGGGCATGGAGAAGTATTTCAGTTTCTCGCGAGCCTCGCTCAGACCGGGAGCGGTGGTATCGGGGCGAATGGTACCGTCCTTCAAATATTTCATCCATTCTTCAAGTGGTGTGACAGCCACTTTGTCGAACTCATTCACACGGATAAGGACATATTCGGGAAATATCTCGGCTGGCATGCGGGAGACAATGGCATCACGCTCCTTGACATTCACCTGAAGGTGGTCGCCCGTATGGACGCCTACGAAATGGTTCTGACCGTAATACAGGTAGTCGTTTCCCTTTCCGATATCGAAGTAGAGAACGCTGATGGAGTAGATTTTCTTCACCTTATAGTACGTTTCACCCAGCGAGATATGCTCAGTGATAGCCTTGGCAACGCCATAAAGAATCCGCTCCAGATAATAAAGTTCGCGGGTATTCTGTATCTCGATAATGATGATCTCGTCCTTACTGTTACGGGCCTTGATGTCCACACGGTTGAATTTATCTTCAGCGGACAGTTGATTGCTTTCACTCTCCAGAATTTCCAAAATAGTGACTTTCTCACCCAGAAACACGGTGAGGAAACCTTCAAGCACGTCGAAGTTTGCCTTCTGGCGTAACAGGCGCTTGATGGCCCAGTCGAAACGTACATATTTGTCTTGAAGTTCTTCCATTTCTCTAATTATTAATTTGGAATACATAACTTTACCCACAAAGGTACATCTTCTTGCGGAAAAGGGCAACAAACATACGAAAGAAAGTGAAAGGGACAGGATAAAAAGAGACGCCGGTTGGCATTCCTTGCAAAGTCAGCTTCAGTGCGGCTGTCAGGTATTGGCACGAAATAAGAAGGTACAAGGATATTACGGGCTCTACGAAGTTTAGCCAATCCGCTTTCCGGCAATATCGTTGTGGTCGCCAGCATGATGGCAATCACAAAAGCCGAAGCACTTGTTAAAAATTCATATATTGATAACATCTTTCCCTACCGGTTCAATACCGGCATAAAGACAACGGGACTTTCTGTAACGTTTGCAAACGTTTGCGCAAATCACTAACCCGATAACTGTCAATGAAGAAGCGATATTTCATGTATTCAGCTATTTTTGCAACCGGATAAGTCAGTTCAATAAGATAAACTGCACCTCAGCAATAAAAAAACAAGCAAGCTTATTTTGTATTGTTTTTGGTTTGCACTACCTTTGGATAAAGGAATACTTAGAGAATACCATGAATAAACCGCAGATTACCATCAAGGACATAGCACGGGCGTTGAACGTCTCGCCCTCTACCGTGTCAAGAGCGTTGAAGGACAACCCGGATATCAGCCAGGAAACCCGCAACCTTATACATGCTTACGCCCGCGAGCATAATTATAAGCCTAACGTACTTGCAGTAAATCTTCGAGCCAGCCGTTCGAATACAATCGGTGTAATTGTGCCGCAACTGGTACATCACTTTTTCTCGTGCGTGCTGAGTGGCATTGAAAAGGCTGCCGCCGAAGCAGGATACAATATTCTGGTAGCGCAGAGCAACGAATCTTATGAACAGGAAGTGAAAATCGTACATTCATTCCTTGCCGCCCGCGTCTGTGGTGTGATTGCCTCATTAGCAAAAGATACTTCCCAATACGACCATTATCAGGACTTGCTGAATAACAATATTCCCATTGTGTTCTACGACCGCATCTGCACCGGATTGAAAACAGAGCGGGTGGTAGTGGACGACTATGCCGGTTCTTTTGCTGCTGTAGAGTATATGATACAGACAGGCTGCAAGCGTATCCTGTTTTATGGAGCAGCCCCGCATTTGGAAATCACCAAGAACCGCCGGAATGGCTATCTGGATGCCATGAAGAAATACAAGATTCCCGTAGACGACAGCATGATTATGTTGTGTGATACCCGGGAACGTGCCATATCCATCACCCCTGACATACTGGAAGGTTCCGAGCATCCCGACGGTTTCTTCGCCATCAATGACGAAACAGCTTCAGGCATTCTGTATGCCTGCAAACTGGTTGGAAAGAAAGTGCCCGACGAAGTATCGATCTGCGGATTTACCGACGGTGCCATCGCCCAAAGCACAGATCCCAAACTGACCACCGTAGAACAGCATGGAGAAGAAGTTGGAAAAAGCGCTTTCAGCATTCTGACAGGTAAGCTGGAAGGGGGCGATGATAAGAGTAGCAACAAGATTGTGAGGACAAATCTTGTAGTGAGGGGAACAACGAAATAACTGAATAAATATCTAATACATAAAATTAAGAATGAAAGTAAAACCTGATTTGAGCTTTTGGAAGCTGTGGAATATCAGCTTCGGCTTCTTTGGCGTACAGATTGCGTATGCTTTGCAGAGTGCGAACATCAGCCGTATTTTTGCGACATTGGGTGCAGACCCGCACAATTTGAGTTATTTTTGGATATTGCCACCATTGGCAGGTATCATCGTGCAGCCCATCGTAGGTGCTGCAAGCGACAAAACGTGGACACGCTTCGGACGACGTATTCCTTACCTCTTTGTCGGTTCACTGGTAGCCGTACTGGTAATGTGCCTGCTGCCGAATGCCGGTAGCTTCGGTATGGCAGTCAGCACGGCAATGATATTCGGATTAGTATCGTTGATGTTTCTGGATACCTCCATCAATATGGCGATGCAGCCATTCAAAATGATGGTGGGCGACATGGTAAACGAAAAGCAAAAAGGCCTTGCCTACTCTATCCAGAGTTTCCTGTGCAATGCCGGTAGCTTGGTAGGTTTCCTGTTCCCGTTCATCTTTACATGGATAGGCATCAGCAACATAGCTCCCCAAGGTGTAGTTCCCGACTCAGTTATATATTCCTTCTATATCGGAGCAGCCATTCTGATACTTTGCGTCATCTACACCACAGTAAAGGTGAAAGAAATGCCACCTGCCGAATATGCGGAATACCATGGCATCACCGAAGAGGAAAAAAAGGAAAAGATCAATATGGTGAAACTACTGGTGAAAGCACCGAAAGCTTTCTGGACAGTAGGTTTGGTCCAGTTCTTCTGTTGGTTTGCCTTCATGTTCATGTGGACCTATACCAATGGTAGTGTAGCTGCCAATGTATTCGATGCTCCTACTGTTGAAACTGTGGTGAACGGCGCAAACAAAGTAGTGCTGGACACTAAGAGTATCCAATATCAGAATGCTGCCGACTGGGTAGGCGTATTGTTTGCCGTACAGGCCATTGGTTCTGTACTCTGGGCTGTATGTATCCCGATGTTCAAGAACCGCAAACTGATCTACTCACTCAGTCTTATTTTGGGTGGAATAGGTTTCATCTCCACGTATTTCGTTCACAATCAATATGTATTATTCATCTCCTTTTTGCTTATCGGTTGTGCATGGGCAGCTATGCTGGCATTGCCTTTCACCATCCTGACCAATGCTCTAAGCGGCGGACACATGGGGACCTATCTGGGACTGTTCAACGGAACGATCTGTATTCCGCAGATTGTAGCTGCTACGCTGGGTGGTAGTATTCTGGCTCTGTTCACCCCGAAAGGCATGTTACCGCCTGAAATAAATATGCTTGTCATGGCAGGCGTGATGTTGATTATCGGTGCCGTTTGTGTATATTTAATCAAAGAGACCAAAGGAGAACAAGCAAAAACATAATCCGTGCGAAAACATACTTAAAAGGGGATATCTATCCCTCTACGACAAACAACTCTTTTCTCTACGATAATCGCCCCGTTCCTTTAAAAAGATCGGGGCGATTCTTATAAAGGAACCAAACACATCTTATTCTTTAGATATTCTTTGTCTTCTTTTTTTCCTCATCATTGCCGTTTATCCGTTTATTTGTTTATCTTTACGGCCATAATCACCATTGAGATACACACCATGAAAAGATACCTTAAAACCGATGAATGGAATATTATTGAAGATAACTTTCACGCCGACAACCTGCGAATGTCAGAAAGTATATTCAGTCTTGGGAACGGTCGCTTCGGCCAACGGGGCAATTTCGAGGAACCTTATTCAAGCGACTCATACCGTGGTTCATTCGTTGCCGGTATCACCTTTCTTGATAAAACGCGTGTAGGCTGGTGGAAAAACGGTTTCCCTCATTTCTATACCCGTATTCCCAATGCAGCAGACTGGAGTCGTGTCAGTCTGCGCCTTATCGACGAAGAACTGGACCTGGCACAATGGGACGTGAACAGCTTCAGCCGCAGGCTTGATATGAAAGCGGGTATCTCCTACCGGGACTTCGAAATCACATCTCCCAAAGGACACCAAATACGGGTACATGTGGAGCATATCAACAATATGGCTCACCCCGATTTATGTCTGATAAAATACAGCGTCACCTCCATCAATTATACGGGAAGAATATCACTGATTCCCTCCCTGGATGCAGTCATAGTCAATAAGGATGATGATCCAAACGAGAAGATATGGAATATCCTCCGTTCCGGCGTCACAAAGGATTGTGCTTATCTATGGACGCAAACCCGACGTGAAGATGCGCAAGTGTGCTATGCCATGACCTATCAGTTCTTCAAGAACGGCAAAGAAACCACCTCGAACCCGATACGCATTGAAAAGGAGAAACAAACCGGGTTCAGCATCGGGGCAGATGTGAAACCGGGAGACAATGTAATGCTCATCAAATATACCGTTATAAGTTCGTCGCTCTATGATGAACGCCAGGAACTGATAGAACATTCCGTCACCAAAGCCCGTCAGACTAAAATAGACGGCTGGGATAAGCTGGAAAACGATCATCAGCAAGCCTGGGCCAATATATGGAAAGAAATGGATGTGGTTATCGAAGGCGATCCGGAAGCACAACAGGGTGTCCGGTACAACATCTTTCAACTATGCCAGACGTACCGCGGTGATGATCCGCGCCTGAATATCGGTCCGAAAGGATTCACTGGTGAAAAATACGGTGGAAACACATACTGGAATACGGAACTTTGTTGTGTACCGTTCTTCCTACTCTCTACTCCGAGGGAGATTGTGAAAAACCTGTTGATATACCGCTATAACCAACTACCGAAAGCGATAGAGAATGCCCGCAAACTGGGTTTCAAAGAGGGTGCCGCCCTCTTCCCGCAAGTTACTTACAGTGGTGAAGAATGCCACAGTGAATGGGAAATTACCTTTGAAGAAATACATCGCAATAATATCATCGTCTATGCCATTGCACAGCATGCTGCAATCACGGGCAGTAAAGATTATGTAGCCAAATACGGACTGGAAGTAATGATCGCCGTCTCCCGTTTCTGGAGCCAGCGTGTATCTTTCTCCAAACCAAAACAGAAATATGTGATACTGGGTGTCACCGGACCGGATGAGTACGAAAACAACGTAGATAATAACTGGTACACCAATTACTCGTGTGTGCAGTGCCTGCGGATGACACTTAACTATCTTGAGATCATTGCCGGAGAATATCCCGACGAATATGCGCGTGTACGCCGTGTCACCAACCTCCGCCAACAAGAAGAGGCTGAACGCTGGCGCGACATTATCAACCGTATGTATCTGCCAGAAGATAAAGAACTGGGGATCTTTGTACAAAATGACGGTTTCCTGGATAAGGAACTGAACAGTACCGATGCCATTCCACCCGAAGAACGCCCCATCAATCAGCACTGGTCGTGGGATCGTATTCTTCGTTCATGCTACATCAAACAAAGCGATGTATTATTGGGCCTATATCTGTATTATTTCAATTTCGATAAGGAAACAGTCCGTCGCAACTTCGACTTCTATGAAACAATGACGGTGCATGAATCTTCACTTTCCCCACACATCCACTCCATTCTTGCCGCCCGCATCGGAGAAGTGGAAAAGGCTTACCAACTCTTTCTGCATGCCACCCGTCTCGACCTGGATGATTACAACAACGAAACTCACCAAGGACTGCATATCACCAGTATGCCGGGCAGCTGGCTTGCCATTGTACGAGGCTTTGCCGGGATGCAGATTCTGGAGGGCATACTCTCTTTCTTCCCAGTCATTCCCGAGAAGTGGAACAGTTACTCCTTCCAGATAAATTATCAGGGACGTACACTTCATATGCATGTAGGCAAAGAAATAAATATTTCACTTATTGCCGGAGAAGAACTGAACATACAAGTATATAAAAACGTTTATAAGCTCAAATTGGGCACCGATTTGTTGCTCAGGATAGAGGAGTAGAAGCCTGTATCATTAACAACGCGTAACAAAATAAACCGGGAGAACAATTATCTGTTTTTCCGGTTTTATGTTTTTTATACCTAAACGAACAACTATACATTAGTATGAAGAAAATCTATTTGTTCGCCATCAGCGTGATGCTGCTTGCCACATCATGCGGGCACAAGAAAGAGGGCGATGCCACGCTGATCCGACCTGTCAAGATAGCTACTGCCAGCTCCCAATCGGTCATCCGGAAAGACTTCTCCGGTATTGTAGAAGCCGTAGAATACGTGAAACTGGCCTTCCGTGTCAGTGGACAGGTCATAAATCTGCCTGTGGTAGAAGGTCAGCGGGTAAAGAAAGGACAGCTGATCGCCGCCATTGATCCGCGTGACATTTCCCTGCAATACGCCGCCGACAAAGCCGCTTACGAGACTGCCGCAGCACAGGTAGAACGTAACAAACGCCTGTTGGGACGCCAAGCTATCTCCGTGCAGGAATATGAGATCAGCGTTGCCAATTATCAAAAGGCAAAGTCAGCTTATGAATTATCCAGCAATAATATGCGGGATACCAAACTTACCGCTCCCTTCGACGGTTCTATTGAAAAACGTCTGGTAGAAAACTATCAGCGCGTGAACTCTGGGGAAGGCATTGTACAATTGGTGAATACACAGAAGCTCCGCATCAAATTCACCGTACCGGATGATTATCTCTATCTACTTCGGGCAAAGGACGTAACATTCAAAGTGGTATTCGATACCTATCCGGGCACAGTATTCAATGCAAAACTAGAAGAATATCTGGATATTTCTACAGCCGGAACAGGTATCCCGGTAACTATTACGATTGAAGATCCTGCTTTCAACCGTTCCCTATACGATGTGAAACCGGGATTTACGTGCAAAATCAAGCTGGCTTCGGACGTAGCTCCCTTCTTGGAAGAAAAGCTTGTGAATATTCCGCTCAGTGCCATATTCGGTGAAAGCGAGAACCAGAGGACCTATGTGTGGGTAGTAAAAGATAATAAGGTAAGCAAGCGGGAAGTAACCGTATACTCTCCTACCGGAGAAGCCAATGCCCTTATCTCTACCGGTGTACAGCCGGGAGAAACTATTGTGATTGCCGGAGTGCACCAACTGGTGGACGGACAAACGGTGAAAGTTATCAATTAGACTACCAACCACTGCGACCTTGAGGTCGCCCAAATATAAATCATATGAATTTAGCTAAATATGCATTAGACAACACCAAGATTGTTTATTTCTTCCTGGCTGTGTTGCTAATCGGCGGTATACTATCATTCGACCGGTTGGGAAAGAAAGAGGATGCACCCTTTGTCATCAAGTCAGCGGTCATAATGACCCGCTACCCGGGGGCGGAACCAGCAGAAGTAGAACGACTGATCACTGAACCGATCTCCCGCGAGATACAGTCGATGAGTGGTGTATATAAAATTAAGTCGGAGTCCATGTACGGACTATCCAAGATAACATTCGAGCTTCAACCTTCCCTTTCCGCAGAGTCGATTCCGCAAAAGTGGGATGAATTGCGCCGTAAGGTGCTCAACATACAACCGCAACTACCCGCCGGCGCTTCCGTTCCCACGGTATCGGACGATTTCGGCGATGTATTCGGCATATACTATGGCTTGGTAGGCGATGACGGTTTCTCTTACGAAGAAATGCGCAACTGGGCAGAACGTATCAAAACCCAGGTTATCACTGCTGACGGAGTTATGAAAGTAGCCTTGTTCGGTACACAAACCGAGGTGGTAAATATCTATATATCCGTCAATAAACTGGCCGGTATGGGTATAGATCCGAAGCAAGTAGCAAGTCTGTTACAATCGCAAAACCAGATTATCAATACAGGTGAAATCAATGCCGGTGAACAACAACTGCGCATTGTAGCCAACGGAACCTATACTACCGTCAATGACATCCGGAACCAAGTGATTACCACTCCGGGCGGACAGGTGAAACTGGGTGATATTGCCGTCATTGAAAAAGGATATATGGATCCTCCCGGCAACATCATGCACGTCAACGGGAAGCGTGCCATAGGTATCGGTGTTTCCACCGACCCGACAAAAGATGTAGTAAAGACTGGAGAACTGGTAGATCAGAAACTGGCTGAACTTCTTCCCCTTATTCCGGTAGGGTTGGAATTGGAAAGTCTGTATCCGGAAAATGTCATAGCTCAGGAAGCAAATAATGGTTTCATCATTAACCTGATAGAATCCCTACTCATTGTAATTGTTATCATCATGCTGGTGATGGGGCTGCGTGCAGGTATACTTATCGGCAGTTCATTGATATTCACCATTGGTGGTACACTGCTCATCATGTCTTTCATGGGAGTAGGATTGAACCGTACTTCACTGGCAGGTTTCATCATTGCCATGGGTATGCTGGTGGATAATGCTATTGTAGTGACAGACAATACACAAATAGCCATTGCCCGAGGTATAGACCGGCGAAAAGCACTGATAGATGGAGCTACCGGACCGCAATGGGGATTACTTGGCGCTACGTTCATCGCCATTTGTTCATTCCTGCCGTTGTACCTCGCCCCTTCTGCCGTAGCGGAAATCGTGAAACCCCTGTTTGTCGTACTTGCCATTTCTTTGGGATTAAGCTGGATACTGGCACTCACACAAACCACCACTTTCGGTAACTTTATTCTGAAAGCCAAATCCGGCGATACCAATAAAGACCCGTATGATAAACCTTTCTATCACAAGTTCGCCTCTATCCTCGGAGTACTTATCAAGAAGAAGACTCTTACACTGGGTAGTATGGTAGTCCTGTTTATCATCTCACTGGTCATCATGGGAATGATGCCGCAAAACTTCTTCCCCTCACTGGATAAGCCCTATTTCCGTGCCGATATATTCTATCCGGACGGTTACAGCATCCGTGACGTGGAAAAGGAAATGAAACAGGTGGAAGCGCACCTCCTGCAACAACCGGAAGTGAAACGAATATCCACCACATTCGGAAGTACGCCGTTACGTTACTATCTGGCATCTACTTCCGTCGGTCCTAAGCCCAACTTTGCCAATATACTTATCGAACTGACCGACAGTAAATATACAAAGGAATACGAAGAGAACTTCGACCAGTATATGAAGGCAAACTATCCGAATGCCATCACCCGTACCACTTTGTTTAAGCTATCGCCTGCGGTAGACGCCGCCATTGAAATCGGCTTTATCGGTAATAATGTCGATTCACTGGTGATGCTGACCAACAAAGTCCTGGAAATCATGCATCGGGATAATAATCTCATCAACGTACGCAATTCATGGGGGAATAAGATTCCTGTATGGAAACCTGTTTACAGTCCGGAACGTGCCCAACCGTTAGGTGTCTCCCGACAAAGTATGGCACAGAGCATTCAGATTGGTACAAGCGGTATGACATTAGGCGAATATCGTGAAGGCGATCAGGTGCTGCCCATTCTGCTAAAGGATAACACAGTTGATTCTTTCCGCATCAACGACCTGCGTACACTACCCGTATTCGGTACAACACAGGAAACCACTACCCTGGAACAAGTAGTCAGTGAATTTGATTTCCAATATAAGTTCTCGAATGTAAAAGACTATAACCGTCAGATGGTAATGATGGCGCAAGCCGATCCACGCCGGGGAGTAAATGCCATAGCAGCATTCAATAAGATATGGAAAGAAGTACAAGAAGAAATTCAGGTACCGGAAGGATATACCATGAAGTATTTTGGTGAACAGGAAAGTCAGGCAGAAAGTAATGCAGCATTGGCAGCTAATATGCCACTAACGTTTTTCTTAATGTTTATTACCCTGTTGTTCCTGTTCAGAACCTACCGCAAGCCAATTGTCATCCTATTGATGTTGCCACTTATCTTTATCGGAATCGTACTGGGATTAATCTTGCTTGGTAAATCATTCGACTTTTTCTCTGTTCTCGGTCTACTGGGATTGATTGGTATGAATATCAAAAATGCAATTGTATTGGTAGACCAAATCGACATAGAAGCTGCTTCCGGAAAAGCACCGCTGAATGCAGTAATCAGTGCTACAACCAGCCGTATCATACCTGTAGCCATGGCGTCCGGAACTACGATTCTGGGTATGTTGCCGTTGCTATTCGACGCTATGTTCGGTGGTATGGCGGCAACCATCATGGGTGGTCTGCTGGTAGCCTCAGCATTGACGCTGTTCGTGCTTCCGGTGGCATATTGCGCGATACATAAGATCAAAGGATAAACTCCGGATACTCTTAACTATTCGCTTAAATAAGAAATAAAGAGATAATTATGAAAAAGATAATAACCATACTTACATTACTTTGCAGCTTCGGTCTGAAAGCCGGAGCCCAGCAGTTCTTAAGCCGCGAAGCATATCGTGACAAAGTAGAAGCCTACAGCCAAGTGCTGAAACAGCAGCGCCTAAAAACCATGGCAAGCACCGAAGCGCGAAAAATAGTAAATACCGGCTTCCTGCCACAAATAGACATCACAGCCGAAGGTACCGCCAACCTCAACCACCTGGATAAGTGGAACAGTCCGAAAGGTGAGTATCGCCCCTACACCTATCAGGCACTCGCAACTTTGGCACAACCCCTCTATACGGGTGGTTCTCTAATAGCTCAGAAGCGTATGGCACAGGCTGACGAAGAGTTAAGCCAACTCACCACTGAACTAACTCTCGACCAAATTCATTATCAAAGCGATGCCGTTTATTGGAATGCTTCAGCCGCCTATGCCAGTCTTGAGGCTGCTGCTACATTTCAGGATATCATAAAGAAGCAGCACGATATTATTCAGGATCGTTTCAACGATGGCGCTATCAGTCGTACAGACCTACTGATGATTTCCACCCGCCAGAAAGAAGCTGAATTGCAGTATATCAAGGCCCGCCAGAACTATACCCTTGCCTTGCAACAACTGAACATTCTGATGGGAGTAGCACCCAATACCCCTGTAGATAGCCTAAGTGAAATCAGTATAGCCAGTGAGCCCGTCGACATTCTTGGACTTGACGATGTACTTCCACGCCGCGCCGATTATGCCAGCACAACGGTAAACATTGCCCGGAGTGAAGCACAACGCCATGCCGCCCTCAGCAAGTACAATCCTCAGGTAAGCATGTTCCTTGCCACAGGTTGGGATACCGGTATCACGTACATGGGACAGGAAATCCCTCATACGCCTGTAGCCGGAGTAAACGTCAGTATCCCCATCTTCCATTGGGGGGCGCGTTTCAAGACAAATCGGCAACAGAAAGCATTCATTGGTATCCAGAAGCTGCAACAAAGTTATATCACTGATAATATTCTTGAAGAGCTCTCCGCCGCCACTACAAAACTGACGGAAACGGAGCAACAAGTAAAGACAGCAAAGGAAAATATGGCTCTTGCCGAAGAGAACCTGGACCTTGTCACTTTCTCTTATAATGAAGGGAAGTCCAGTATGGCAGATGTATTGTCCGCACAATTGTCGTGGACACAGGCACATACGAACCTGATCAATGCGCATCTGGCAGAGAAAATGGCAGTGGCAGAATACAAGAAAGTGATTAGTGAATAAAAAGTCAGGCGCGGATTACACGGATTACACGGATTTATTTCTTTATTGTAATGAAAGAATCCGTGTAATCCGCGTAATCCGCGCCTAAAAAGTCTGCGTTCGTCCGCCTCAATCCGCGTCGTCCGCGTATCTATTCTCCTTATCCCAAGAACGAGATCAGCACACCCGCAGCCACCGCCGAACCGATAACACCGGAGATGTTACTGGACATACAGTAATTCAGCACATGGTTCTTCGGATCATACTTTGTAGCAATCTCATTGCACACACGGCTTGCCATAGGCACAGCACTCAGTCCAGTTGCACCAATGAGCGGGTTGATCTTCTTCTTGCTGAACAGGTTGAACAGCTTCACAAAGAAGATACCACCTGAAATAGAAAGTGCGAATGCAAGGAAACCACCCACTACAATGCCGATAGTCGTCCAATTCAGGAACGCTTCACTCGTCATTGTGGCACCTACACTCAGTCCTAAGAAAATAGTTGCCGCATTCATAATACTGTTCGCTGCCGCATCGAATAAACGACTGGTATCCGTACCGATTTCTTTTATCAAGTTACCGAACATCAACATACCAATCAAAGGCACTGCCGTCGGCACAAAGAGAGCAACGACCGTAGTTACTGCAATCGGGAAAATAATCTTCAGTACACGCAGGTTCTTGATTTCGGTTTTCGAAGGATAGAGTTTCTCTTGTTCCTTCATATTGATCATCAATTCCTTCTTCGAACAGAGTAATTTCACCACTAACGGAATAATTACCGGCACCAATGCCATGTAAGAATATGCTGCGATAGCAATCGGCCCCAGCAAATGCGGAGCCAGCTTGATAGTGGTAAAGATAGCCGTAGGACCATCGGCACCACCGATAATACCCAATGCAGCCGCTTCTTGCGGTGTGAAACCAATCAACACAGCCACCAACAATACAGTAAAGATACCCAATTGCGCTGCCGCCCCAAAGATAGAGAGGCGCAGGTTGCGAAGCATCGGTCCGAAGTCGGTTAAAGCACCCACACCCATGAAGATGATAGGCGGCAGGAAGCCTGTCTTAATCAACATATAATAGATGAAGTTCATCAGTCCCAAATCGTGTGCAATTTCATGCAACGGCATTTCCCAAATGTTCTTCATTACTCCATTTACCAAAACCATTCCATTCTGATCTGCCTGGATGACGCCCATCTCTCCACCGGGAAAGTTAGCAATGAGCACACCGAAAGCGATAGGTACCAGCAGCAAAGGTTCGTAATGCTTTTTGATACCCAAATACAGCAGAATGAAAGCAATGGCATACATCACCAGAAACGACGGATCAGCAATGATGTTGCTGAAGGCCGTCATATCATAGAGTTTTGCAAATATATCTTCCATTATCCTATCTTCATTAATACATCATCTTCAGAAACAGAGTCACCCGGATTGACACAGATGGCAACAACCGTTCCATCAAAGTCTGCGCGGATGGCATTGTATGTCTTCATAGCTTCGATATAGCAGAGGAGGTCACCACTCTTCACCTTGTCACCCACTTTCAACGGGGTTTCTTGCGCATTCTTTGTCAGGAAGAACTTGCCTTCGAGCGGAGCCGGAACGTCCTGACCTTCGCCTACGGGGGGAGCTGTCACCTTTTCGGTGGCCGAAGCGGGCAGGTCGATGTCACCGTATGCCACCGTCACGCGGTAAGCCTGACCGTCCACCTGCACAGTGAGCGTCTTGGGTTTGGCATCGTCCAGCGGAGACTTGTCACGTTCGGCACGGCGTTTCTCCACATCCTCCAGGAAGTCCTGCTTGGCCTTGCCACTCTTGTAAGCCTCGTATTGAGCCGGGTGCATGGCGTATTCGAAGAGCTCTTCGTCGTCCTCGCCCAGTTCCCACTTGTTCTCCTTCATCAGCTTGCGGTACTTGTCCAGAGCATCGGGATAGTTGTCCTGCGGATTGCCGGTGAAGAACTTGCGTCCTTCGCGTTCGGCCTTCTCTATGATTTCGGGAGCCAGCTGACCCGGCAGCTTACCTGCCTTGCCCAACAGCATATCCCAGATGTCGTCAGCAATCATACCCCAACGTTCCTTGCCTTTCTCCATAGCAATGACGTTCATCATGGAAAGGTTCTTGACGTACTGGCTGAACGGAGTCACCAACGGGGGATAACCCACGCGCGGCCAAACATATGCCACTTCGTTGAACAACTTGATGAGCAGTTCATCCTGCTTCATGAAGGGCAGGTTGCGTTTTGCCTTGTATTTGTTGATGGACTCCAGATTGGATTCCAAGTCTGCCATCAGACTGCCCATCATGCCACCCGGCAGTCCGGGACCAATCAGCAGGGAGTTCATCAGGCGGTTGCGCGGGCTGATGTACAAGCCAAGGAAGTCGTCCATAAACTCCTGGATGAGTGCGCGTACCTTCATATATGCCTCCATATTGACTTCGGGCACCTGGAAGCCTGCATCCTTCAGCATGGCCTGCACACTGAGCAAGTCGGCATGTCCCGTACCCCAGGAAAGCGGCTCCATGCCTACGTCGATATAGTCGCAACCCGCTTCGCACACTTCAAGAATACTTGCCATATTGAAACCGGGACCCGCATGACTATGATACTGGATAGGAATATCGGGATGCGCCGCCTTGATATTGGCCACAATCTTGCCCAAAGAAACCGGACGTCCGATACCTGCCATATCCTTGATGCAGATTTCGTCGGCACCTGCCTTGATAAGCTTCAGTGCCATCTCCGTGTAGTATTCTACGGTATGGATGGGTGAATGGGTGATGCAGAGCGAGCATTGGGAAATCATTCCGGCATCGTGTGCATAGCCAATAGAAGGGATGATATTGCGGGTATCGTTCAGACCGCAGAAGGTACGCGTGATGTCCGTACCCTGCGCTTTCTTTACCTTATAAAATAGCTGACGTACATCGTCGGGTACCGGGCTCATGCGAAGGCCGTTCAACGCGCGGTCCAACATATGCGTCTGGATACCTGCCGCATGG
>OIDS01000160.1_pt1 | contig 48420 bp, 38 predicted proteins | sample 1581491 | NCBI WGS metagenome assembly OIDS01 (sample SAMEA3882553, study PRJEB24775) | human gut metagenome | biome: human-associated habitat; feature: intestine environment; material: feces | place: Netherlands | collected 2009/2010
GTTAATATAAAAATATTATTATGATACATTTTAATGAATTAAGAATAACTGAGGATAATAAGTATCTAATAATAGATGTATCTATAGATTCAGATTTATGCTTTGATGATGTTACTATAGATACTATAATAATAGATAACCAAAATACTTATGTAGATAATGGTCCTAGTTCTAATCCTATACTTAGTATAGATGTAAAAGAACATTATACTAAAGTATTAACAGAGATAGATTGTGGATATACCCCAATATATTCTGAGTCTCAAGAATATGAGTGTTATGTTAAAGATGATAAAAGTATAAGAGTTCTTGTTAGATTGGATGATTACAATATAAAAAGTACTGATATATTATTTGTATATGTAATGTCTAATGGTACTCCTTCATGTGAAGTAGATAAGTCTTATATATTAGGTACAGTTGTAAATTTATATACTATATACTCTAAGGCTATGAACTATATAAGAGGTATAGAGTGTGATTGCTCTATTCCAAAGAATTTTATTGATTTTATTTTAAGACTCAAGGCTTTAGAGTTATGTATAAAAACAGGAAATTATACTAAAGCAATAAAATATTGGAATAGACTTAATATTAACCCTTCTAATGAATGCTGCTATGGATAAACTAACTTCACTATCAGTTGATTCTCTTGATAGGTATTTTCATACATTGTCTGTTCTAGGATATAAGAACTACAATAGTGTATATAGATTATTAATACTTTTATTCATTGAAGAGTTGCTAACTGGGGAGTTATCTATATTTATTAATGAGGATGATTATAGGGTTATTATAAATCTCTTATATTGTCTTTATGGTAGTGACTGCATGATAGGATTCCCAAGTTATAATAATATGGACTCATTAATACATCCAAATAAGACTCCTCTTATTCCTAGAATAACTGAAACACAGATTATAAGAATAAGTGAAAATGATTTAATGAGAAAAATATAATAGTTTTTTAATCTAATAAATTTCATAAAACTCTTGCAGATATATACAATTTATCTTATATTTGCAAGAGTTTTAAATTTATATAAGATGAGTACATTTAGAGAAATAATTTATATGATATTAGATGAGATGAAAATCTCAACTGATGACTCTTATTTTACTGAAGACCATATAATGTACCTTATAAATAAGTATAGGGTACTAATACTGAAGCAAAGGTATTCAGATATTAAGAAGCAGATGCCTGAAAGTAATTATCAAACTATTTGTTTAGACCTTATAGAGGTACCTGCTATATCAGGCGAGCCTTGTGAAGGAGGTTCATATCTAAGGAGTAAAGAAAAAGTACCTTTTCTTATGCAAATAGGAGTACCAAAAATATACCCTATTGATTATTATCAAGGGGAGATTACTTATGTAAGTAGGGAAAGGATGAGATATATAGGATATAATAAATATTTACAGAATATAATATACTGTTCATTAGGTCCTGATAATTATTTATATTTTAAATCTAATAATCCACAATATTTATATCTAGAAAAGGTTAAATTAACTGGAATATTTGAAGACTCTATTAATGCTTCTCAATTACAATGCTCTAATGATAAGGAGTGTGATATATTAGATAGAACATTCCCATTAGAAGATTCCCTAATACCTATTGTTATAGAGCTTGTGGTTAAGGAGCTGTTGGCAGCTAATTATAGACCTAAGGATGATATTAATGATGCTAAGGATGAGTTGTCAGAAGTAGCAACTAAATAGTGAGTTATGGAGTCTTGTCAAGAAGAGAAGGATAAAGGATTGGTTGATTTCTTAAATTCCATTAAGAAAGTAAATGAGCCAAGAGTTCACAAGGTTAGAGGTTCCTATGGTGTATATGATGCCTATAAATTCCTGAGAAAAAGAAAGTGGCTTAATATAGGAAGACCTCTTACAGAACATGAGTTCTATAGTATTATAAGAAGAGTTAATGATTACTTAGCTGATAGTTTCCTTCATGGTAATGATATTAAGTTACCACATAGAATGGGTAGAATAGAGCTAAGGAAATATGATGTGAGAGTTAGTTTTGATGGTGAAAAGGTTAAGACTAACTTACCTATAGATTGGGATAAAACTCTTAAATTATGGTATGAAGATGAGGAAGCCTATAAGGAAAAAACACTGGTTAAAGTGGAGGAAAAAGAAATCTTTAAGGTCTACTATAATAAGCAGTTAGCAGACTATAATAATCAGGTCTTCTATGAATTTAATGTCAATAGGGAACTGAAGAGAAGATTAAAACAAAGAATAAAGGAAGGAAAATTAGATGCTTTTAAACTAAATAGAAATGGTTAAGGAATATCAATATACAAATGTCAGGCAGGTACTTGATGAGTTGAAGAAACATCCATTGCTCCAAGATTTGACCCTTGAGCAAGTAGTATCTTATATAGTTACATTTATTGGTATATTTGGTATGCCAAAGTTATATCAAGATAAGGAAGAGGTTCTTCATATAGAGGATTTTAGAGCAAAATTGCCATGCAACTGTATTCAAATAAATCAGATTAAAGAGTGTAAAACTGGTGTATGCCTTAGAAGCATGACAGATAATTTCATGCCAAGAGAACACTATGACAGAAGTGCTGGCTACAAGATACCACAAGAGTTGTCCTTCAAAACACAAGGACAAGTATTATATGTATCTTTCAAGACAGGAGATGTGTCAGTGTCCTATAAGGCAATTCCAGTAGATAAGGATGGATTTCCACTACTTATTGATAACCCTGTATTCCTGAAGGCACTTGAAGCATATATCAAGAGAGAGGCATTTACTATTCTATTTGATATGGGCAAGATTGCTTCTGCTGTATTGCAGAATACTCAGCAACAATATGCTTGGCTGGCTGGTCAATTGCAGAGTGAATTTACCATCCCATCACAATCTGAGATGGAATCAATAAGTAGAATGTGGAATACACTTGTACAAAGAACAAGTGAATTTAATAATGGATTTTCATCTCTTGGTAATAAGGAATATATTAAATTACAATAACTATGCAGAAACAAGCTATTTTTAAGACAAAGGGAATGCAGAGGGACCTATCATCTTCTGCATTTAGTTCTGAATATGCTTATGAAAATAAGAATGTCAGAGTGATGCCAACTGATGAAAGTACCCTGCTTAGTTTAATAAATGAAAAAGGAAATAAAAGTATAGATATAATAGGCATAGATAGCATAGAAGGGATTCCTGTTGGTCAATGTATATTAAATAATGAATTAATTTTATTTACCTCTGGAAATACAGAAGATAAAAAAGATTGTATATATAAGTTATGGTTTAATAATAATGAATTAAATGGTAATTTATTATATAAAGGTAATTTAAACTTTAATTATAAAAACCCAATAGAGGCAATCTCATTTTATGAAAATGATTCTATAAGAAAAGTATATTGGACTGATGGATTAAATCAACCTAGGGTCATTAATATTGCAGCATCTTCTGATATTATTAGTAAATGGGATAATAACTCTTTTGATTTTGTGAGGAAATTAAAATTACAAGAAGATGTAGAAATAAATAGGGATTTAGTATCTGGAGGTACTTTTGCTCCTGGTGTAATACAATACTCCTTTACATACTTTAATAAGTATGGACAAGAGAGTAATATATTCTATACCTCTCCACTATTTTACATATCTTATAATAATAGAGGTGCTAGTCCTGAAGACAATGTAGGAGATAGTTTTTCTATAAATATATCAGGAGCTGATACTAGTTTTGATTATGTTAGAGTCTACTCTATACATAGAACATCAATAAATGCTACTCCTACATGTAAGATAGTAATAGATTTGGCTATTCCAGAGTCTGGTGATATTAATTATACTGATAATGGAATATCTGGAAGTACTATAGACCCTACAGAATTGTTATATGTAGGAGGTGAAGAAGTGGTATTTGGCACAATGGCTCAAAAGGATAACACTTTGTTCTTAGGAGATATAGAGAATAAAAGAAAAGTACTTAGTCAAAATATTAGAAACTTCTTTAGAGAAAAGTCTATAACATTTAATAGTTATACTAAAAGTATTAGTTCTCCAGAACCTAAAGGTTATTATCCCTATGATAACCAGCTAAAGATGAATTCATATCAGTTCAAGACTTTTAAATATCTTGAATATTATAGATTTGGTATTCAAGCTCAGCATTATACAGGAAAATGGTCTGAGCCTATATGGATAAATGATGTTAGAAATACAGTACATATAGATACTAAATTTTATAATTCAGGTAATATAGGTCTTCCTGTTGCTGAATTTACACTAAGTGATAAATCTATAATAGGTGAATTGGTTTCACAAGGATATATAAGAATAAGACCTGTAGTTGTATATCCAACTATTAATGATAGAGAAGCTATATGTCAGGGGGTACTGTGTCCTACTGTATATAATGTATCTGATAGATATGGTAATTCTCCTTTTGCACAGTCTTCTTGGTTTACAAGACCTAATGCTCCTTTTGATATAGAGCATACAAGAGGAGAAAGAATACATATATTAACTACTAGTGTAAGTAAAGAGGGATTTCAAGCTGATACAAAATATACAATTGATGGTAATACTTATACATGGGTAAGTTCTAAACTAAATGGAGATGGTACTATTATAGAAAGTATTATACTTTCAGGAGGATATTCAGAAACTCCAGAGCCTCCTAATTCAGGAACTGCTACTCCAGTAAGTCCTGATAAGACAGGCTTCTCTTATTCTGCAAAGACATCCTCTTGGAATTCAGAATATCATGGTCTTGGAGATTATCTAGGAGACCCTACTATATATTCTAGACAAGGTATATTAAATAATAATAGGGTTATAGTAAATGGTACATTTGATATTGATTCTATTAACAAAGGAGCTTGGGTAGAGTTTAGACATAATTATCCTATACCAAGTAATGATAATAGAAATGCTGAAATACAATGTATTTGGAACCCACCATCTAACCCATACATAGATGACACTTTAGGAAATCCTGATGTAGTATCTTGGGTATCAAGAAATGCAGAAAATTATTATATTGACCAGTCAATATTAACTCTTCATTCTCCTGATATAGAATTTGATACTGAAGTAAGAAGTGTTGATACCTCAGGATTAAAATTAAGAATTATAGGAATAGTTCCTCTTACTGCATGTGCTACTGATATTGATATAGAAACTTCTACTCCTGTTAATAATTTTTATGATAGTTCAGACCTTCCTATAGGATTTTATAAGGAGCCTATAGGTTCTGAGAATGGATTTTACTCTGAAGGAGAATTCCCATTCTTTGTTAAAAACTACGGTGATTCTCACTTTGGATGGAAAGGTTTAGTATCTGGAGCATTCTGGTTTGATGAATTAACTGGGTATAAAAAAGATACTGGTAATACTAATCATTATACAACAGGATTTGCAGTGTATCCTTGGCATAGAAATGGGTCTTTGAATAATACTAAATTTGCCAAAGATGGATATAGGTCAGCTATGCTTAGTAAGAAGAGAATGTCTAATATGAGATATTCATATAAGACTGAGTATATGAATATTAATAATGTGTGGAATGCTTATAAAGAAGGTGATAGCTTGAAGACTGGTATTTCAGGAATCTCAGTATTTGATTCTAATGAAGTATCTTTAGTTAGAATACCTGCACAGAAAAACTCTGGTCTTGCTGATATAAACTACTATGGTAATGTAGATAAGTTACTTACTGTATCAAGAATTGGAGACAAAAAAGATGGTTATCCTATAATGACTTCAGGTATTCAAAGTGCTGAAACAAATGCTCATGCTCTATTTAGTGGTAATTATATGCAAGTAGATGGCAGATTTACAGACCAAGTAACAGGTGTAGACCCAGTTAGAATGAAGTATAAATCTACACCTCATGCAGTACTTGCTTTAAATTATTCTACATCAGGCTCTCAAAGAGTACTGCCAACTATTAAAGATAGTGACTATGAAGATGTATGGAATGTGAATTATGTTGGAAAAGAATTTGCAGATAAATGTGTATTTTGGGATGATAATAAAAAGATTAACTCTATATCCCAAGACATCATAGATATAGGTATATCAGGTGATATATCAGGAATGAGAAGTATTCAATATGGTTGGTTATGGCTAGGAGAGTTATATAATGATAATGTACAGAATAGATTTGGAGGACAAACTGAGGAGGCTTTTGAAAATAATATGTGGCTGCCTTGTGGAGAATCTATATCATTATTAGATGGTGATAATAATAAAACTAGTGTTACCATAAAATGGGTAGAAGGAGATACATACTATCAAAGATATGACCATATAAAGACATATCCTTTTACTACAGAAGACCAAAATCAGGTAACTGATATTATTTCCTTTATGTGTGAGACTAGGGTTAATATTGATGGAAGATATGACAGAAATAGAGGTCAAACAAGTAACTTTGCTATTACTCCTGAGAACTTCAATCTTATGAATGATGTATATTCTCAACCTAATAATTTCTTTAATTATAGAACTATAAACCCAAATAAGCTTAACTTAGATAATTTCCACAATTCAATTACATGGACTAAAACTAAGACTGCTGGAGAATTAGTAGATACTTGGACTAATATTACTCTTGCTTCTATTCTTGACCTTGATGGGGATAAAGGTAGTGTAAGGGCATTAAGAAGATTTAATAATAATCTTCTAGCTTTCCAAGATAAAGGCATAAGTCAGATATTATATAATGAGAATATGCAAATTTCTTCTACTGAAGGAGTGCCTATTGAAATTGCTAATAGTGGAAAAGTTAATGGTAAGAGATATATAACTGATAGAGTAGGATGTACTAATAAATGGTCTATATGTGAAACTCCAAATGGTATTTATTTTATAGATGATATTACTAAAGGAATATTCCTATTTAATAGTCAATTGAATAATATATCAGATAAATTTGGATTCCACTCATGGATTAATAAAACATCTAAAGATATTAGTATATGGAACCCTGTAGATTTTAATGGGTTTGTTACATACTATGATAAAGTAAATGGAGATGTGTTTTTTATTAGTAAAGAAGAGTGTTTAGCTTTCTCTGAACCATTAGGACAATTTAGTTCATTTTATAGCTATGAGAAAATGCCTTATTTCTCTAACCTTCAAGACAGAGGAATTGCTTTCAATGTTAGTGGAGGGGATACATTATATAAGGCTTGGTTACATAATGAAGGAGATTACAATATGTATTTTGGGGTATATCATCCTTTCTATACTATTGTAATAGCTAACCCTGATATGACTGTAGATAAGATATTTAATAACTTAGAATTTAGGTCAGATACTTGGAGTAAGGATGGTCAATTACTTAATACCACATTTGATACTCTAACTACATGGAATGAATATCAAGAGGGTACTTCAAGACTTACTAATGTATTGGGAAAACCATCTGACTTAAAGAAGAAGTTTAGAATATGGAGAGCTAATATACCTAGAGCAAAGGCTAATGGCAGAGACAGAATGAGAAATCCATGGTTATATGTCAAGCTGTCAATGGAAAAAGAGAATACAAATAAGACTGTGTTACATGATATGATTGTGCATTACTTTGAGTAATAATAGGGGGAAGGTAAGTTTATTACTTATCTTCCCTTTACTTTTTGGATAATATCCTTGTATAATTCAAATACTTTGTTTATCTTTGCAAACAAATTAGTATGATATGGCTAAAAGAAAAGTTATAAGAAAGTCTAACAGACCATTTACATACAACCCTCATTACTATGCTTGGGGTGGTGATTTCAAGGCTGCTATGGGCGGCACAAAAGCATTTGACTTAAAGAGTACCTTTAGTGGAGGTAATGTTGCTGGAATGCTAAAGGGAGGCTTGGCAAGTGGCATAGGTAGTGCAGTAGGTAATATTGCAGGTGGTGCTATTGGAGGAGGACTTGAATCAGGTGCAGGTAGTGCAATTAGTAATATTGGAGGTACTATAGGCAGTGCAGTAAGTGCAGTTAATCCTGTACTTGGAGGCATTATATCTGCTGGTTCAGGTATTATTGGAGGTCTTACAAATAGGATGTTTGGCTCCAAGTTAAATGAAGAGAAAATTGCTGAAGTTGGGGGAAGCAACAAAGCTATAAATACTGTTATGGTAGATAACAGTAGTGCTGATTCAGTTATGGACCAGTGGGCTAATCAGGACTTTGGAGCAGATTTTTCTAAATCAGATATTGGTAAAGATGGTTGGTTTAGCAACAAGGCTAAAAACAAATATAAGGAACTAAAGAAGCAACAGGATATTGCAAGAAATAGAGCATTAACTTCTTATGAGAATGCAGCAGATGCAGCAGATACTCAGTCTGACCTTAATGCTATGGCAAGCTTTGCTGCCTTTGGTGGTCCTCTTGGTATATGGGGAGGATATGGAAGTGGAGCAATAGGCTATAAGTTAGCTAAAGAAAACTTAGGTATTAAGGCTCTTAATGCTGCAAATAAAGGCAAGCTGACTTCATTACCTAACTCATTTGAATCATCAGAATTGAATACCTTTGCTAAAGGAGGTAAGATACATATCAAGCCTGAGAATAGAGGTAAGTTTACAAAGTATTGTGGAGGTAAAGTTACTTCAGAATGTATAGCAAAGGGAAAGAGAAGTAGTAATCCTGCTGTAAGAAAGAGAGCTACTTTTGCTGCTAATGCAAGGAAGTGGCATCATGCCTTTGGAGGAGATTTACTTACTAATGGTGCTGAGTGGGATAATGGTCTCAGAGTAATTGGCAATGGTGGAACCCATGAGGAGAATCCAATGGAAGGTGTACCTATGGGAATGGATGCTGAGGGAAACCCAAATCTTGTAGAGCAAGGTGAGGTTATATTCAATGACTATGTATTCAGTAACAGATTATTTGCTGATGGTGGTCTATTGGAGAGTTTTAATCTCCCTAAATCCTATGATGGACATTCTTTTGCTGCAATAGCAGAGAAGCTGGGAGAGGAGTCTAAGGAAAGACCTAATGACCCAATAAGCAAGAGAGGACTTCTAAGTTCTATGTCCAGACTACAACAAGCCCAAGAGACTGTAAGGCAACAGAATCAAGTAGGTCAAGAAGGAGTACAATATGCTCATGGTGGTAGAATGGGTACATTATTTGATGGTCTTGGTGATATGCCTAACTCCTTAGATGGTGTAGATTATGGAGATTGGCAAGACTATGGTACTCTATTAGAGCCTATTAATGCAGAAGATTTATGGAATGAATCTATGGCAGGTGCTGATGAGGGTGATAAAGGGAATAATAATAGCAAGCTGACTTGGCTAAGATATGCTCCTGTAGTAGGTGCTGCAATAGGATTAGGTCAGAATTTATTCAGTAAACCAGATTATACAAGTGCTGATGCAATACTTGAAGCAGCTAATCAAGCAGGTAATTATACTCCAGTAGGATATACTCCAATAGGTAACTATTTACAATATAGACCTTTTGATAGAAACTTCTATTTGAATAAACTTAATGCACAGGCAGGTGCTACAAGAAGGGCTATTATGAATACTACAAGTCCTTCAAGAAATGCAGCCTTGCTTGCAGCAGATTATAATGCTCAAGGTAGATTAGGAGACCTTGCAAGACAGGCTGAAGAGTATAACTTGGCACAAAGACAAGCTGTTGAGACCTTTAATAGAGGTACTAACATGGCTAATGCTGAGATGGGACTCAAGGCTGCAATGGCAAATCAAGAAGCTGCATTAAAGGCAAGAAGTTCAAGACTAAGTGGTGTTGCACAGGCTATGGCAGTAAGAGATGCTGTTGATGCAAGGAGAGGTGCAAGTATGAGTGCTAACCTTACTAACTTCTTTAATTCTCTTGGAGATATTGGTAGAGAAGAGTATAGTAGAAATATGATTATGAGTAATCCTGCACTATACTACTCTATTGATAGCAAGGGTAATGTTACATATAAGAATGGATATGAAAGTCTTAGTGAAGCAGAGAAGAAAGAAGTAAGAGATGCTGCCAATAAAGCTAAGAAAAAGAAAGCTAAGGGTGGTTATTTAACTATTAAGAAGAAGTAATATGGCTAATTATAGTTTAGTAATAAATTCACAATTCAAGCCATTCTCTTATCAAGAGATGCTGGCTCCAACCTTGATGGCTACTCAGGCTCATCAAGAGTTGGAGAACCAGTATGGAGAGCTTGCTACTAAGGCAAGTGTATGGGAGGAAATGGCTAATGAACAGACTGACCCTTATGCTTACAAGATGTATAAGACCTATGCAAATGACCTTGAAGAGCAAGCTGGTCAGTTAGCAAGAGAAGGACTTAATGCTGCAAGTAGAAGGGATATGCTCAACATGAGAGCAAGGTACAGTAAGGAGATAACTCCTATTGAACAAGCCTATACAGCAAGACAGAAGCAAGCAGAAGAACAACAAAAAGCACTTCTTCAAGACCCAACATTGATGTTGAGTAGAAGAGCTGCAACTACAAGTCTTGATGACTACATAAGGAATCCTCAATTAGCCTATGAATCATATTCAGGCAAGCTAATTACTGCACAGGCTGCAAGTGCTGCATCTGCATTGGCTAAGGAAATGCAAGAGAAGCCAAGGAAATGGAGAAGCATCTTAGGTAATTCATACTATGAAACTATGATGCAAAAGGGCTTCAGTTCTCAGGCAGTATTACAGGCTATACAGGATAATCCTAATGCTGCTCCTCAACTTACAAGAATTGTTGAGGATGCTATTAATTCAAGTGGTGTTAGGAACTGGGGAGACCAAGCTACTATTGCAAGGGCTATTGACTATGCTAAGCAAGGTCTATGGAGTGCAGTTGGTGAGACTCAATACCAGACTCTTGATAATTGGAGAGCTAAACTTGCTGAACAAGAAGCTATGCAGATTAGAGCAGATAAGAGAAAGGCTGAAGCTGCACAACAAGCAAGACTTAATAGTTTAGCTATCAATCCTTTGAATATCTACAGTAGTAGAGAACTAAGTAAGGATGAGCAAACCTATAAGGATAATGTAAAGAAATACTCTAAGTATTTCTACACTGATGCACAAGGTAGAGTAAGGCTTACAGAAGCAGGTCTAAATGAGTATAGAAGAAATGCTACTCCAAGAGTAACTACATCAGGCTCAGGAGGAGGCACTGCAAGACTAATGAATGCTGAAACTCAGATGACACAAGCCAGTAGACCCTTTACTCCTACTCCATTCAAAAAGTTCTTGGATAGTATAGGAGGAAGTATGAGAATGGAAGAAGGAGCTGGTTGGAACTCTGTAAGGATAGGCAACCTATGGAATAACTATGTAAATAACACTCCAGCAGCAAGAACTGCAAGATATGATGCTACAAGAGTTACTGAGTATGACTATCCTATTGCAAGTGCCCAACAGGGTGATATGAAAGATGATATTATGACTGCTGGTAGAGGATTAAGTCTTAAAGAGGTAGATTATGATAGCAAGTCTAAGCAATTCAAGGATACAGGTGAGGAAATCACTATGGAAGACTTGAAGAGTGATAAATACAAAGTAACTGCTACAAGGTTCAGTCCTTATGGTACTACTGTAATGATACAAGATGACAAGGGCAATGTGAGAAGATTCAGAATGCCTGCTGGTATCAATACAACTAATGAGCAGAATAGAGATAGGGCAATGGCTGCTGCAAATCAATGGCAACAAGTAGTTAATACAGGACAATATACTGATGCAAGAGGTAATGTACATCAGGCTACTCCAGATGAAATTACCTATGCACAGCAACAATATGCACAGGCTATACAGCAAGCCTACTTATTCCATTCTCAATTAGGAGTACAGAATAAGACAAAAGAACAAGAGTTTAATCCTTATGGATATTAAGATATGGCAAAAGAAACTAAAGTAAAGGATATAGATATTACTAAGAGTGGTCCAATGACTTTCAGAGATTTGCAGAAAGCAAATCAAGAGCCATACACTAACCTTAGTCCTGAGTTTCAGTCATTCAGTATGAATGTAGGAGCAAGTACTGCTCCTACTTCATTATATGATGCAAGGGCACATGGTGAGCAAATGGTTGCAACTTCATTAGAAGGGACTGCTACACCTTGGGGTGAGAGCATGTTTGATGAGCCTACTGCAACTGAAGCACAGTTTCAGGAGTTAGGGGATATAAGAGCTAATAACCAACCTTGGTATGCACAAATAGGAGCAGGTCTTGCTAAGGGTGCTATACTTGCAGGTACTACTTTCCTTGATGGTACTGTAGGTTTAGTGCTTGGAGCTGGTACTGCAATAGGTGAAGGTAGATGGTCTGGTCTTTGGGATAATGACTTCTCTAAAGCTATGCAGTCTGTTAATGAATGGTCTGAGCAGGCATTACCTAACTATTATACAAGGGCAGAACAAGAGCAGCCTTGGTATGAAAATATCTTCACTGCCAATTTCTTAGGTGATAAGTTCATCAAGAACTTAGGTTTCACAGTAGGTGCTTTCTACAGTGGTGGTGTTACTGCTGCTGGATTGAAGGTAACTAAGCTACCTCAACTCATTGGTGCTATTGCTAAGTCTTCAAAGGCTCCAGCAATAGTTAATACTGCTGTAGGTGCTACTATTTCAGCAGTAAATGAGGGCAGAATTGAAGCACTCAATAATAGTAAGGATTGGTTTGAGCTTCATAAAGCACAGCTTGATGACAGTCTAAGGGAAAGGTTAGATGCAATACAGGCTGAATATGAAGCTAATGCAGGAAAGGAGCTTGTAAGAAGTGGTGTAGAAGGCAATAAGTTTGTAGACCCAGCTTATGTGAAATATCAAGATGCTATTGCAAGGGAAAGAGAAGCTTACAATACAGCACTTGGTAAACTGAATGAGGATAGATTGAAGATGGGTAATGCAGACTTGCTTATGAATATACCTATCCTTACTGCATCTAATATAATCCAATTTGGCAAGTTATATGCTAATGGATTCAAGACTGCAAGAAAGGCTACTAATATAGTAGGTAAGGCAGGAGAATATACTGCTGGTACTACAAGATTAGGTGCTGCTACTGCAATAACAAAGGGTGCATTATCTGAAGGTACTGAGGAAATGGCACAGGGTGCTGCAAGTAGGATAGCAGGTAATTATTACTCTACTGATGTAAACAACTTCTATAAGTCAAAGACTGACCCAGAGGCTGCACAGGAGACTCTAAGTTGGACTAAATCATTTGCTGAGGGAATCAATGAGACAGTAAATGATGGGTCTGTATGGGAAGAGTTCTTTATTGGTTCTTTGACAGGTGCATTAGGTATGCCAAGATTTAGAAGTGTAAGAAATGCACAAGGTGGTATTCAGTCTCCAATCACTATTGAGGGTGGTGCCATAAATGAATGGAGAGACTATAATGAGAAGATAGCAAGAGAGAATGAGATTGCTAACTACATGAATAGCAGAATAAACTCTCCTGAATTTAAGAACTACTATCAAGGTCTTATCAGGCATAATAAGTATCAGAATGATATGAATAGAGCCGCTGAGGAAGGTGATGAGTTCAACTTTAAGAATGCAGAACATGCTCAATTAGTATCTGATATTGCCATGTTTGATAATGCAGGTAGAATGGAAGACCTCACTACCTTAATTAACACAGCATTTGATACATCAGATGAAAATCTTGCCTCTATTGTGGAAAACACTACAACTACTCTTGAAGATGGTTCTAAGGTAGGTCCATTTGTTGATAAGAATGGTAATCCTATGTATGCTACCCCAGAAGGCAAGCAGGAAATGATAGAGAAGTTGCAGCAGAACCATGATGAAATGACCAATACTATCAACAATTATCTGAAGATAAAAGATGAGCTTGATATTAAGACAGGTCAGCAATTATCAGATGACCAGCTTGAAGAATTGACTTGGATGAAGTCTCAGATAGGCAATTGGTCTGAGAGAGCAACAGCCATGTCTGGAGAAGTAAAATCTGCAATAGGCAGTGTATTAGGTAACTTAGATTCATTCCTTAGATTTAATGAGCAGATAAGAGATTTTGGGGGTCAAACTCATGCTGATTTAACTGATAGATACAGACAGGCAGATGAGAATGTAAGAGCTATTCAAGGTGCAATAAATACTCTTAATCTTGTAAGAAGTCAGGATGATAAGACATTGGCTCATACATTGGCAACTAATCCTAAGTTTGTAGATGGTCTTGTTAAGGAGATTAATGAGGTAGATGAGACTGTACTTAGTGCAGATGAGAAAGAAGATATTACAACTAAGCTGAATGATATTGTTAAGTTAGGTAATGCCTCAAAGACATATAATGCAAAGCTGAAAGAGTATCTTGAGAATCCTCAAAAGCAAGTAGAAGACCATGCAAGAGCTGATGAGCAAGCTGCACAACAAGAGACCAAGAGGAAATCTGATAACCTAAAGGTATCTTTGAATGCTGCACAGAATTTACAAGAGTTCAGGGGTATCATAGATACCCAAGATGATATAGAGAATAGGGATAGAGTTCTAAAAGAACTTGAGGATGAAGGTAGTGAGATGGCTAAGAACTACAGAGAAACTTCACAATACAATAATGAGGTAAGAAGAGTTCTTAATGAGTCAGATGCAGAACCACAGGTTAAGCAAGATGCTATGAAGCTCCTTCAAGACCAGTTCAGTAACTCTGAAAACCTTGAACAGTTGGCTAATCCCAACTCAATTTATATCAATAATGAGAATGCCTTTGATGAAGATTCTGAGGGTGATGTTGAGTTGTCTGCAACAAGATTCCAAGAGGCTCAATATGCTTTGCAGAATGCAATGTCTCAGGTAAATAATGACAATAGATTCAAGGATAGATTCTCACCTGAATATAAGAAGCCTGTAGAGAAAAGAGAGGGGACTGTAAGAGGTGATGATAGAAGAGATACTACAGGAGATAGTGGTACATCTACTACCCCTACTGTAACAAGTAGTGAGGACTTACCTACAACAGAATTACCTGTAGGTAATATAACTGCTGAGATGGTTAATGAGGAGAATAAGAAAGCCAATGAAAAGGTAGAAACTCCACAAAGACCAAGTAGAGATACTCTTAATCAATTCTATAGACCTGCTATACCTGAACTACACATAGAGGCAAGTAAGGAAGGAGACTTTAGACCATTTGATATTGTAGTAAGTGAGAGAGAAAAGAATGTAGACTTCTCTGGCATTTATGGTTATCTAAGAGACCAAGGAGCATTCAGATATGTAAATGAGGGTAACTTAAAGGCAGGTGATGAACTTGGCTTTATGATTGACCCAGACTATAATGAGAATACAATCTTCATTGTAGACAAAAGAAACAACCAAGTAGTAGGTAGTTTGGATGAGTCTGATTATAGTGTTTCAAGGTATGAGGGTTTGAAGGGTCTTGAAGAGAAGATAAGAGGTGAGTATGCTAACAGGCAAAATAAGACTGGCAAGTTCATTGCCACACCTGTTACAAAGGTATCTAAGGTAATGGTAGGTAGAGTTCCTTATGGTAATACTGAAAGGAGTTTATCCGAAATACCTAATGTATCCTCAACAGACAGAAAGCCTATCTTTGGTATTATAAAGAATGGTGTTCTTACCACTAATAGTAAGATTGATGATAGTCTTATTATCAAGCCAGTGGATATGAGCCAAAAGGAAGGTAGATTATATCTGCTTATACCTAATGGAGCTGGTAAGTATTCTCCTGCTGCTGTAAGGGTTAAGCACTTCAACAATGAAGAGTTCAACCTAAATGACAGTTCAGTAAGTTCTACTCCTGTTGGAGAAGATATAAAGAATGCCATTACTAAGTTATCAACTGCTACATCACAGGATGATGTATCTGCTGCTATGCAAGACTTGGCACAAGACTTGTATATGCAGGATATTATGGTTACTTGGTTTAGTAGTAGGGCAGGTGATGGTATTGTTATCAGTAAGAAGGTAAGAAAACCAGATGGTACTTATGAGAAGGTAATCATTAATGGAAAGGAGCAAATCAAGGAGGATAAGTATGATGTATATTTCTCTACAAGTAGTAAGAGTGCAGAGATTGGAGGTATAAACTTTGATGCAACTGCTCTTGAAGACTTAGGAGATACAAGTGCATTAGGTACTCCTAAGAATCCTGAGGATATATACAATGAAATACTTGGACACCTTATCAAGTTCAATCTTCCTTTACAGGTCAGCACAAGAAGAATAAATGAGGGTGCATACAACAACAGATTGATAAACTCTAATATCCTTACTTCAAATATTACTGAGGCTTCAGTAAGAAGTAACTGGTTTACAACTGATTACTTTGATAATGAAGGTAATCTTCATCAAGCTATAAGTCCAGCTTCTGTAGCTCCTCAACCTAAGAGGAAAGTAGAAACTCCTGTAGGTGGTACTGAGGGTGCTATTGCAGGCACAAGAATAGTATCTGTATTCTCAAATAAGCCATACTATGTAGACTTAAAGACAAACACTATCAGAGATGACCAAGGCAGGACTGTAGAAGTTACTGACAGTAATAGAATATTGTTTGATTTAGCTTGGGCACAAGATAACTTCGGGGATTCTACTAACTCTTCAATGATGGTAGATAACAAGGTTCTTACTCCTGATGGTAAAGTACTTGATAGAAGCAAGCAGACATATCTCAGTGGTCAAGAGGCACAAGATGTTAAAGATACTATTGCAGGTAGAAAGAAAGAAAAAGAGGACAGGGTTGCAAAGTCTAAGGAGGTTATCAGTGAAATATATGAGAACCAAAAGAGAATAGACAAGACAAGAACTGATGGAGAGTTTTATTATGTACTTGAAGATGATGGTGAATATCATCAGTATAGTAGAGTACATAGCAGATTAGGCTCTAATTGGGTAGAATCTGACAAGCAGACAAAGGCTCTTGAATTAGCAAGACTTAATCTTAGCAAGTTTGTAGATAATCCTACTCAGTATGAGAATTACCTGAAATACTTGGAGAACAAGTTTAAGGTAGACTTGACTGCCTACAGAGGTAAGACTGATGCCAAGAGTAGAGATACTATTGTGAATATAGTAAGAGACAAGATGTCTGGTACTAATTCACAAAGGGCACTTGATGCTGGCTCAGCAATAGATAGTATTATCAGACAGTACTTTACTATAAGGGATGTATCTAAGATAGTGAAACCATCCAATATGTCAGAGAGTGCTTTCATAGATTTGATTACTACTCTTAATAGGGTTAAGTCAAATATGGAGCAAATGGGAGAAAGATTCCTTGCTGACAATATTGTATTATTTCAAAAGTATCCTGATGGTACAAGAGTTGCAGGAGAGGTTGATATTCTCTCTGTTGATAAGGATGGTAACTTTAGGATATATGATGTAAAGACAAGTAGATACAGCTTCTATGACTTTACAGACAGATATGGTCATAAGGTTAATTACTTTACTACTCCATCTGCTACTCAGAGGATGAGTGCAAAGGATTACTATACTTTACAACTTTCTGCTTACAAGAACTTATTTGAATCTCAGTATGGTGTACCAGTTACTAAGTTAGCTGTAATGCCATTTGTATTGAGTTATGATAAGGAGAATGTATCAGCAGTACAAAGTGAAAGGGGTATTCCTATTGCATACAATCCTGCTGTTAATGTGCCTTTAGCAAGTGCAGTTAAAGTAGATAAATCTACAGAAACTCCTGCTACTCCAGCACAAGCTCAGACAGTATTACCTATCTTTGAGACTTCATTAGAGACACAGAACCCTATTGAAGATTTGACACCTGAACACAGTATGAATAATGCTGATGAGGGAGTAGGTTACTTTGAGTTGGATGGCAAATTACATAAAGGGTATTTAACTCCTATTGCAGGTATTACAGAAGTAGATGTCCATATAACCAAGGTTCCTAATATAACCAAGGGATTTGGCAGACAGGGAGAAGAAGCTCATGTAGCTTCAAATAATTACTATGCAGTATTCCCTAATGGTAAAACATTCTTACTTATAAAGAATAACCCTGTACAAGGAGGTATGAGTGAATCTCAAGTTGAGGATTCTATGAGAAAGGCTTTATTAGGTAATCCTCAAAGAATGAAAGACTTAGCATCAGAAAAGACTATATTGTTTGACCCTGATGCAGTACCTACTGTAAGTGTTGCTCCTATTACTACTGTAGAGACTCCTGCAACTATTAATCAAGGTAATACCCAGACAGGTGCTGCCTATACTGCTCAAAAGGAACAGGCAATAAATGACCATGATGAAGAGTTTGAGGATGAATTTACTTTAAGAAGAGTAGATGACACAGAAGCTACAGTATGGAATCAGGAAAAGGAACTTAATTGGTTAAGAAGAGTACTTCCTCAGTTAAGTGAAGGTGATAGAGTTAAGGTAGTAAAAGGTCTTATCAAGGTTGCAGGTAATGGTCCTTTAGCTTGGGGTCAGTTTGACAAAGGTGTAATTACATTATCTGACATAGCTGCTGAGGGTACTACATACCATGAAGCATTCCATGCTGTATTTAATCTTCTTCTAGACAGTAATGAGAAACAAGCATTATTGGCTGAGGCTAGAAAAATGTATGGAGATAAATCTGACTTAGACCTTGAAGAGGATATGGCTGAAGGGTTTAGAGAGTATGTAATGAATAGGGAAAATAGAGGAATAGGTAGAAAAATACTTGACTTCTTTAAGGAGTTATTTGCAAAAGTAACTAATTGGAAATACTTAAAACCTTCACTTATTAATTATTATAGAATGATTAATGAAGGAAAATATATCACTGAACCAATATTACTAAGTACAGAAGGTAAGTTATCAGGTAAAAGACTATGGCACACATCAGATAGTGTAATATATAGATTTGAAAAAGAAATGAATGATGGGTACTTTGCAAAACATGGAGGCTCTTCAAGAGCAATATTTTTTGCTGATAGAGCACCAGAATCCCAATCTTTCTTATCAAATAGAAAATACCAAAATCAGTATGACGTGCAATTAGGTAACTCATACATAGTAGAAGATGTGACTAAAGGAGAATACAACCAAGATAATAAGCATAATGATATGCAAAAGCATATACAATATGCTTTAGATAATGGGTATGATTCTGTTATATTTAAGAATATGTATGATAATATGATGTATGGAGATATTTATGTACTATTTGACCCAATGAGAATTAGGTATATAGCAGGACAGGATAAAACTAATGTTGATTATGGTCCTCATAAATTTTCTGATTTGCCTAAGGAGCAATGGAAAGCATTAGTTAAAAAAGGATGGACTGAAGAACAATGGAATAAAATATCTCAAGAGGAAAGAGACCAAGCTGTTAAGTGTATAGCCTTTTAATCAGTAGGGTGAAATTTTTTATTAGGGGGTAACAGAAATGTTACTCCCTTTTATTTTATGTAAAAAAAAAAATAGGGAGAGGAGTAAAACTTAATTTACTCACTCTCCCTATTTGCTTTATTGCTTAAAGAATGGAATACCTTCCTCAGGATGCAAACCTCTATAAATAGTTTTGTTCATTGGAATAAGTGGAGATTCAAAGAATAGTCTTGTTGCCTTAGACTCCCCTTCATATCTTCCTGACTGTATCAAAGCATCTTCTCCAGCAAATACTTCATAATTAAATGGATTTATAAGTCCAATTAAATCAAGAGTATTCTCAAGAGTATTAATGCCAGCAGCAGGAGACTTTATAATCTTCAATCCTTCTCCAACCATCTGAGGTCCAGGAATCAATGAACCTAATTCAGTGTATAATCTTCTTGCCTGATATTCTGCCATCTTAGCCAACCAAGGTCTATCCTTGTCATCTGACCAATCCATGAGACCAAGTACAAGTGCTACTGCCAAGAAGTGCCCTACCTCAGTTGCAGCTCTTTTGATGTTTGCTTTCTCAGTCTTAGTAAGTTGGTTCCAATTTGCAGCTAATGCAAACTGACCTTCTTTCAATTCCTTAGCAAGCTGCATCAAGAACCTACCTGTGGTATTATAGTAACCTTCTGTCCATGCTTGCAAATCATAGTTATATGTAGCAGACTTGAATCTCCTATTTAGGCTTGGCTTTATCCATTTCCTAAACATAACACCCATTCTACCTACAGCTAACCTTTGCACTGCACTTCTGTCAGCCTTATTGTAAATACCGTGCATTCTCTGATTTATAGCAGCAGACTTTCTACTGAATGCTATAATATCATCCCTTGTAAATGCAGAGCCATCTTCCTTAGTATAACCTTGCTTTAACTGCAACTTAGCACCTAACTTCTTGTTGTTCTTATCTATAGGAACCACCTCCATAGCATCCCATAAGGAAACTATTTTACCATCAGGAGCTTTCATCTTATAAGCATCTGCAAGTGCTAATGAAGTTCTATTCTGCATCCAATGCTCACCAGCATTATTCATAAGGAACAGGGCAGAAGTACCAAACATTCTACTGAACCAAGTCTTTCTGTCAAAATTTACTTCCTTAACATCAGTTTCATACTCCTGCATTACATTGAATAATTCATCCCACAAAGCAAGTTTGCTTGTCTTGACTCTATTACCAATCTCTGCAAGAAATTCAGGTAATGCTTGACCATAGTTTCTATCAGCCCTTAGAGTATTAGATTCATTAAAGAACTCTCCAGAGAAAGATTCAATCCTCATCATAACTCCACCAGTAGCCACATTGGAAATACCTGATAGTACATTGACAGCTAATGTATTAAGAGAAGTCATCCTATTAACAAAGTTAGCCACCTTTCCTTTATCAATTTTAGTATTACCAAATGTGCCTTCATCAGCCATATATCTACCATAGACTTGCATCTCAAAGAAGTCATTTAGTCTTTGCATGAATCTTGTTTCATCACCAGACTTAGTGAGAGTAGATTCTACTCTTCTACCTACAGACTTAAATTTCTCAACCAGTGGTTTACCACCTCTTGTCTGTATAATCTCCCTCTCCTTTAGCATATCCCTACCAAGCTCAAGAACATCAATTACTTTATTCATTTCATTGAAGTCATTAGCCATAGCTGCATAAGCTGTGAGAGTAGATACTATATCAGTAGATAGGTCATTAGGGCTTTCACCCTCTTTCATCTTAGTATAGTAGATAGGAAGTACTTGCACCTCTTTACCTTCAAAGTCCTTTACTGTAGCCCTATCTCCAAACTCAGTGTCATCTGTTCTTCTAATGAATTGGTCTTTAACAGCTTCCCATACTTGTGTACTACCTGACTTTACACCATCAGATGCCTTTACTCTTTCAAGTAGGTCCTTTCTAATTTTAACTGCATTAGTTAAGGTAGTGTACTTGTCAGGAAGGTATGAATCCAGCTTAGCTTTTATCTCCATAATCTTGTTGTAGTACTCTTTCTGGGCAGGATTCAAGTTCTGATAAGCCTTATTGCCATAGATTGATACTTTAGGTTGCTTCTTTCCATTGACTACCTCCATATTAGCATCAAACCAAGCTTGTCTCTCCTTTCTGTACTTCTCTGCATTATCTCCTACAGGATTCTTACCATACTTCTCATTAAGAGACTTGAACATTTCCCTGACTTTCTCTTTGAATAGACCTTGGTTAATTTCAGAGATATAATTACCTGTAAGATTACCTTTACTGTCTCTTTCAAACATCCAATCAGTGTTCTTAACTCCAGCTTGCTCTAACTTAATGGTGGCAGCTTGAAGCTCCTTCATAACATTGATAGTCTCCAACCTTGCATTTTCTTTACTCTTCTTGGCAGCTTGGTCCATAACTTTCAGCATATAATCTGAAGAGTCTGCCATAGAATCAAGCCATCTGTCAAAGAAAGATATGTCCCTGTCAGCTACCTTAACCAAGTCTTCAGCAGTCATAGTCTTACCTTTGAACTTACCAAAAGGAACAGTTATACTCTCTCCTACAAAAGGTTTAATGAAATCAACAAAGAGAGGCATTGCCACATTGTTGTATCTGACAAACAAGTCTCCAAGTAATGTAGTTGTATTGTCCAATACTACCCTTACTCTCTGACCATATCTATTGTCTGCATACTTCTCTTCATCAATAAGAGCCTTCCTAATATCATCAGTAATATGCTTGTAACTATACAAGTAGTTTCTGACATCTCTTAGTACTCTGGCTCTTTCATTAACATTAGTAGCAGGTGTATTCTGTAGCATAGTAAGTCTGTCACTTACCTTAGTCAATTCTTCAAGAGCATTCTCTACAAAAGTATAAATACCCTCAATCTCATTGTTATCAGCTAATTCAATATCCAATCTGTCAATGAGTAACCTTTGATTAGCACTAAACTGGCTATTAGGATTTCTCTTTTCATAAATCTTCAATCTCTTCAACTCATTCTCAATGATTCCTTGAAGTAACTTCTTATCTCTTGCCACTCTTTCTGAGGTACTGTAAAATACCCCACTTGAAGCTATATTGCTAACATCAATAGCCTCATCCATACTACCATCAAGGATTTGCTGTGCTAAAGAACCAAAGTTCTTATCAGCCTCCTTCATGGCTCTTTGTATGGGACTTGCACTAATATTCTTAAAGAAACTCTTAACTGCTTGGATTACTCTTTGCAGTAGATTCTTATAAGGAGCAGATGGGATATTCTCACCTTGAAGAAGGTGTTTTGCAAGCAGTTTACCCGCAGCTTCTTTTGCCAACTTAGTCTCATCACTATGATATAAAGTATCATAGGTATCATAGTCCTCACCTATAATTTCTCTTGCCAGTCCATTGGAAGATATATTATTGATAAGTCTTGTGATAAGTGGATTATCCCCCATAGCTTCAATGGCAAAGTGTGCAAATTCCTCAGGAAGTGCTCTTTCACCTTGAATACCATTAGCAAGCCTAATCATTTCAACAAGACCATTTGCTGCATTTCTTGCAACATCAAAATCAGTCACACCATGAACACCCATTCTCTTTTCAAGGTCAGTCAAAGCACCTATCCCTATTCCATGAGACTCAAGAATACCCCTCAACCTGTTATTAAGGTTTTCATTGTATTCCATCTTATCTGCATTAATAGAGTTAAGCCTGTTTCTTTTCTCAACCTTTATTCCAATGAATATCCTTGGAGATTCAGTGTCTTGTATCTTGATTATATTAGCCACATAATCATCTCTAAACTCAGAGTTTTGATTAAAAGCTATAGCCCTTTGTTTCAACATTTGATAGTTTACATCACTATTGACATACAGGGCAGGTCTATCCATTCCTTTCTTATAGTACCCTATTTCTCTATTAAGCCTTTCAAGTACCTTAGTCTCAGGAATAACATCACTAAGATTAGTTTGTTTTAGCAAACTCCTTAATGTTGGTTCATTGTTTTCATCTAATGTTAGCCTTGGATTCCAGTCTCTTATAAAAGAGTCAGCTTTTGTAATAAGATATAGTCTTGTAGCCTCACTTCTATTGTTTGAAGTGAAGGACAGCAAGTCCTTAAATAACTTGCTGTCCACTACTTGACCATTTCTATTCTTTACCTTTGGAATAATTGCACAACTTCTTGCCATATCTTATAAACTATATAATGTTGGAGCACCACAAATACTATCACCATTCTCATCCTTATACTCTGTGTTAGGCTGAATAGCTGTTACATCATCAGCCTTTGGAGCAGAAGTATCAAGAGGAGTACCATATACCTGTTGGAAAGCATTAGTATCTACCTCTGGAATAGAATCCCAATACTCTTGAGGCATATCTTGATAATCAGGAGCAGAATCATAATCTATTTGAGCATCGCCAAGGTCAAATCTTGATAATGTATCTGCATAAGGGTCATAATCTTTCCTGTTCTTATCAATTACAGTTTCCATCTCTTCCACATCCTTACCATATTCATATTCAATAAAGCTGTTTCTGAAACCTAATGGTTCAATCCTTTCATAGGTTGCAACATTAGTTTGTTCAGTACCTAATGAAGTCAGTTTGTAATAGACATAGTTTCCTCTAATTCTCTTACCTATATACTTAAAGAAGTCATAAGCAGGACCATCAGGAGTATCTATCCTTTTCTTGATAACTTTCTTATCTCCAAAGGTAGCATTATCATCAATCACAAATGTAACTTCATCCTTAACTTCATTATCCTCTCCTATGAACTGGACAGAGGCTGTATCAGGGATTTCAGGAACCACCTTTCTGTTATCCAAGTGGTTATAGACATATTGGTCTACAAATTGGCTATAATCATCACTTGATGACAAGAGAGTTCTCAATGTACTTATGTACTCTGGGATAGCATTTCTCACTGCCACAGGTGCCAAATGGATGAAGGTTGAAGGTCCAAATGCAAAGCCATTTCTATAATAGCTATATCTGAATAGATTAAGAGCAAGTTTCTGAGCTTCTGGGTTACTCATATATAATAGAGATGCCCAATCTCTCATATATCTTTCTCTCAAAGTAGGGCTTAGCTGACCTACATTCTTAAACACTACTGTGTCTACAGGATTACTGTCATTTGCCCTAATTACCTTGAGTCTCTTAATAAATTCAAGGTCAGCTATATCCTCATTATCTGTAACCACTCTCTTGAAGTATTCAGGGAAATTATTGATGAAATCCTTTCTCTTATCAGAGGAAGTCACAATAATATCACCTACTTCTGAGTCAGGGTTTACAATCAATTCAGAACCAAAGAATCCATTCTTTGACATGATATAGGCAAGCAGGTCATTATAAATACTATTCATAGTCTTTACATTCAACTTACCAGTCTTTGTCATGTCTCTAAGGTCATCAATTACAGTTCTGAATGATTCAGTATATTGAGGGAAATAAGACCCTAACATTTCTTCTGTTTTCTGCAAGCCAAGAGTATAGAAAGCCTGTAAGAAAGGAAGAGGAGCTGACAATAGTCTTTCTCTTAGAGTGTCAGTGTCAGGATTGTCTGATAACAGACCATCAAGTATTACATTGGCATTCTTCAATGGGAACTTGTCATTACTCTCTATTTGGTCTAACAGGTCTTTTACTTTCTGCATCTTCAACTCTGTATCTGCAATAGTAGGACCAGCAGCACCTCCTTGAGTATCAGACCTTGTAGCCTGTACTAACTGTCCCAAAGCATCAGCAGAGTTCATAATTCTCTTGAACAAATATCCAACTGCAACTTGTTTCTGATAGAACTCAATCTTCCTGAAATCAGAAGTCTGAGACCTGTCAGTAACAGCTTCCTTAGCAAGCATTATGTTATCTGCAAGCTCTTCAATGTAGAAGCTATTATTCTTGTAGTTATCATAAGTCAAGTCATTATTAAGAGCAGCCTTCTCCTTATACTTATCCAGTACTTCATCAATGATGGTATCTTTACCTTTACCTTCTCTACTCTCTCTAAAATAGGTCTGAGTAATCTCTTGAACTATAGGCTGCATCATTAGCAGACCTATCTCAATAGGATTATAACCTAATCTTGAAAGAAGCATAGAAGCATCAGCAGTGAAAGTATTCTGATTAAGTGCTGCAAGCACAGGGTCTTTAACATTATCCACAGAAGCAGCCAAGAATCCAGCATTATTCTTTGAGATAAATTCCTTGTCACCATTCATAATATCATGTAAAGATGTAAGTCTCTTTCCATTCAATACAAATGAGCCATTTTCTTCATCCAAAGCTAACTGAGTATGTTGCATCAAAGCATGGTTTGCATTATGGTTGGCATAAATACCAATCAACTTAGCACCAGTCATGTTTTGTTGATGTAACATTACTTGAGTTCTTGGTGATAATGGGTCCATCTTGACCTTTGTTTTCTCTGCCAACTTATCAAGAGTATCAAGGTCTAAGTCAAATAGGTATGAAGCAATAGACTTAGGATAAGATTTTCCACCTTTCTGTACAGTCTTATTAAGTTCTATACCCATATCCTTTAATGCTTGAGCCAAGTCACTCTCATAAGAATCATTGAGAATAGTCATTATTCTTGCAGACTTCTTCTGATAATCAAAACCACCTGGATTAAGAATCTTTGAAGCTGTATCTGCATTAGTCAAGACTCCATACATCATATCTATCAGCAAGTTATTTCTTGCCTCAAGACTATTTTCCTGTGGAGATTTATTGAAGTCATACTTTACCTTTACAATCTTACCCTTACCCTGAGAGTATTGCTTTCTTCTTGACTTGAACCACTCCTTGAATCTGTCCCTTGCAGTTTCAGAGAACTGGTACTTTCTGACACCTTGGTCTTGAACAAACTCAATATAATCATCTATATCAAGCTCATCCTCAGGGTGTTTTCTTTGATAGTCTTCAAAAGCAATTCCTATGTTCCTATCAATTTCTTCTACAATGTCAGCATTAGCTGGGTCAGTATAGAAGTCATCCCAAGCATCCTTGATTCTATACCTATCCAGTATTCTAAACTCTGGTAACATGATATACATCTTATCCACATCAAAGTCAGAACCTGATAGAGTAGTAATCTCAGCAGGAAGCATGATTGCAGAACCATTCTGTTGAGGAAGGAATCCCTTAATATACAGAGGAGCCATTGAATATTTATCCTCCGTTGGAACTCTATATCCAATCAACTTTCTCAAATCCTCAGGAAGTTTAGTTACATCAAGCTGATGAGTTACTGGGTCCATAAGAGGCTCATAGAACTCTCTACTATATGCAGGCATATAACATTCAAGATACATGATAGACAACTCACCTTCCTTTTGGGCATTCTTGACAAATTCTTCATAGCTTTCTCTTGTAGCATTAGGATACTTCTTTTTGTAAAGTTCGTAATTCAAAGGATTGCCATTCTTGTCTTTGAATACAATACTCAGTTGGTCAGTTAAGCCATAATCAGATACCTGAATTAAAGCTCCTCCTCTAATCTTCTGTTTAGTAATTCTACTCTTGATTACACTATTAAGAAGTGTCTGTACTCTTTGAGATTGTACAGGGTCAAAGAGAGGTATATTGAAGTTATTGTTCTCATCAAGAGTACAAGCCCTCATCATATCCATACCATATCTTTGATTACCTCTTATCTCTTCAAGTAAGATTTCTTCTACCTTCTTTGGGTCTTTGAATATCTTATCTACATCAGCAAATGCTTGAAGAATATTCTCAGTATTGATGGCATTATATAGGTCAAGCCACTCTTTCTTAGTCATCTTCTTACCATTAACCTCAATGATTGTATCATCAGAGATGTCAGCAGTAATTAGCTTTCTAATCTGAGTACCTACCAACTGAACAGCATCAATAGCATGTTCAGGAGTTGCAGTCTGAATACCATAATCTTCATAAGATACCTTATGTACCACATTAGGATTCTCATTACCAAATCCAATACCTGTAGTATCTTTAAGTCTTTGGATTACATCAGCTTCAGTATTTACATCATTCAAATCTATTACACCCTGTTTCCCAACTTTAGTGGTAGATTCAAACTGAACTACATCAATCTGATTATCCTCCATAAACTTATTTATGGCTTTCAGCTTGCCTGACCTTCCTAAAGGACCAGCAATTAGTTCGTGCATAGCAAGTAATAGGAACTCTGAGTTCTTATGTTGTACAGAAGTCTTAATTCCAGTATGACCTTTAATGCCACTGTTATTATTGACTTGTGTATAAACATAAGGCTTCTTAGTCTGCCAAATGATATTGAAGTCTTTAATATTCCAATCTCCATTCTTGAAGTTGTTATATGCCTGCTCCATATCATCTGTCCACTGACCTGACATGCCAAGTATTGCTCTATAAGAACTTAAACTTCTATATGCTTGGGCATCTGCTACATTCACATTCTTAAACTTGTAGATGATATTATCCCTGTCCATCTTTGTCATCTCACCCTTCTTGACTCTTTCATCAAGAACAGCTGTAATATCTTCAAGTACAGAAGATACTATCTCATCATCCTTCAAGTAGATGGTTCTTTCCCAATCCCTACCAATTCTCTCACCTTTATAAGTAGCCTTAGTATTCAGTCTAAGAGCAGGAGCATGAACCTCCTTATATCTCTTCTGAAAGTCCTCAAGGTTCTTATAGAAAGCAAGGTCAGTGGTAGTAAGCTGGATAATTTGTGAAGTAGCTAACTTACTGTTCCAATAGTATTCTCTAAGTGCATCCTTAGCATTATTCTTAACAAACAGACTTCTTGAGATTGACTGAGCATCTTTCAACTCCATCTCACCTCTTGTTGCCTTATCTGTGAGTAATGCCTTGATTTGCTCCATCAGACTATTGGCTTCCCTGCTATCAAAAGCACTATTATTGTTATAGGCTCTAAGCATTAGTTCCATATTGGTATTCCATAATGAACCTAAAGCATCCTTAGCCTTAATGAGTGCCTTTGCAGTTATTGCATTCTGCTTGGACTGACCCTCAAAAGGAAGATACTTGTACTTACCATTAGGAAGCTCATCCAAAAGTCCCACCCTCATCCAATCTCTGTAGGTCTGTTCAAAACCATCCTCCATCATGTCATTAAGAGTAGTTCTCAAGAAGTTTCTTAATTCAGCACCAGTACCCTTGGATTTAAGTCTGCTTAGCCTATCAATAAATGTCTCTCCATTGTCATATCTGAGGTTATTAAGTGCAGGAAGGAACTTAAATTCTGCACCTCCCATACTCTTTATACTCCCATCTTCCTTTCTGACAATATCATAGTTTGCAATAGGTTCTACACTCTTATTTCCACTCTGATAAGCCTCATCTCTTTCTCTAACCAGCATAATTCTGTCATACTCTTGATTAACCAAGTCTACTAACTTGTCAAGGATAACATCATCATAGGTTCTCTTCTTACCATTTTCATCAAGCACATCACCTGTTGTGTACTTTCTGAATCTGATAAACTCAGCAGAAGGACTATCTGAAAGAATAGGAACATGATACCAAGCATACTTTATACTTGACTTTGCAGAATCAGGGTCTCCCCAGTACTCTGTAAGAAGGGCTAAAGTATAGTCCAAGTCATCCCAATTAGTATAGTCTACCTTATCAGAGTTCAATACTACTTTATGGTTAAGACCTCTTCTTAATTCATCAGACTCTGCAAGCTGTCTTAGCCAGTCATTTCTCCAATGACCATCCTTAAAGAACCACTCATAATCCTTGAACTCAGTCTGCATAAACTGTTCAAATCTCTCCTTGTCATTCATAACATTCTTGAGATTCTTAATAAGTTTACCTAAGTAGTTAGGAGTAACATGAGAATAGTAGGACTTATCATTCTCTCTAACACTACTTTCAATAGCATCCTCAGTTACTTCTGCCATCATACTTGCAATCATGTTGTAAGCAGAGCCAAAAGTATTGATAAGGTCTCCTCTCTTCTCAGTACCATCCTCCCTTGTCTCAGACTTGACTTCACCTTTCTTAATACCACTGAATATAACATTCAATTGTGGTAAAAGAAGCATAATTGGGTCAGTAAATGTGATACCTGGAGCTGTCTTTATATCAGTTAATGCAGTCTTCAATACAGAAGGATTAGCATCAATACCTAACATATGAAGTAACTTCATTATGGTACTCCATACATCTTCTCTCTCCAAGAGTTGAAGTCTGGATTCTGTATCAAGGTTCTGGAACATATTGTTCAATGTCTCAGTCCATTGTAAACCTTTAGCTGCATTATCCTTGTTTATTTCCCCATTCTTCTCATACACACTATCATCATCAAGCTGTACTCCATTCTCATAGTTATCTCTCCAAGCATCAAGGAGATAATATACACCTTCAGGCTTATTAATGGCAATAGTTTCCATCTTGAAAGTGCCATCAGGCATCATCTTCTTCTTTTGAATCCAGTAAGGTATGAAATCCTTCCTGAAATCTTGGTAGAATTGAGAGAACAAAGTCTCATCACCTTGAAGTAACTTGGTTACTTGCTTAACCCAAGGCTTGATTCTTTGCAAATCCTGCATCAAAGGAAGCATATCATCAGAGTTAATCATGTTCCTTAACTTGTCAATGAAAGTAGCATGAACATAGTCAGCATCAAGGTATCTTGTGAAACCTAAATCATCCTTTTCATACTTGCCTCTATAGTCAAGTTTAGGTACTTGTCTGATTACTTTTCTTACAGCTTGTGACAGAGACTCATGTGAACTTACCTGTCTGAAATTAGTCATCCATCCATCCTTATAAGCCTCTTCTTGTCTCCAATCCTCTGCTTCATTATCTACCTCACTGTTACCATCAGGGTCATCATCATTGAGGTTTGCATCAGCAGGTGCAATGTAGTTAGGGTCTATCCTAATACCCTCAGTCATTACAAGTAAAGTACTTGCTTCTTCAGCAAGAGCCTTGTAGACATAAGGGTCATCAACTATCTTCTTATACTCCTGATTCTTATAAGCAGCTTTCTTCTTGGCAGCTTCTAATTTCTGCTCATCAGAGAACTTATCTGCACCTCTCATAGAATTGATTGCATTAAGTTCTTGCTGTATTCTGCCCTCTTCTGTATCTTGTACATAAGAATTGAAGATGTTAGCTACTCTCTTGAATATACCAGCAGGAGTGTACTTCTTTATAGCAGAGAATCTATCCAAGCTATTAAGCTCAGCCTGTAATTCTTCCTTCTCCACACCACTGGCATCATCAATTCTTCTCTTCAAAGAATCAGTCATTTCCTGCAAGGCATTATCAACTTCATTACTGAAGAATCTTGCAATAAGTGTCACTCTATCTCTTCTTGTTCTTGGGTCAAAGAGTAAGTCCACCTTCTGCTGCTCTTCAACAGAAGTAACCCTTGGAGTATTAAAAGAACTGCTAAGTGCCTCATCAAGAGTAGTAGCTTTAGTTTCACCATTTTGACTATTAAGTATCTCAGCCAAAGCCCTTGCCTGACTTACTCTCGTATTAGCAAATTGGTCAGTGAGAGTCTTACCTGCTGACTTGGCTCTAAGCTCATCCATTAACTCAGGGTTTTGCCTTGCCCATTCTTGCCATAACGGTAAATAGCCCTCAGTATAAGAGAAATCTTCAAGCTTTTCTCTTGATAGATTGAATCTTCCAGTATCTACCCACTCCTTACTGAATACTATATTAGTAGGAATAGAACCAGCTTTCAAGAACATATCTATCATCTCTAACCCTGTATAGCCATTGAGAGATGCTCTATCAGTATTTCTATAAGCTACCTTAAATTGTTTATCAGGATTTTGTCTTGCAGTCTCATAGAGTTTCTTGATGCTTTCAATAATCTGTTCAGGAGATATGCTTCTGAGACTGTTATTCTCCTTTACTCTAAGGTCTTTAGTAGGCAAAGCATAGGCATTGCCTTGTAACCCCTCTCCTTGACCATAGATAGCACCAAATTGCTCTCTTGCAACTTTAGCAGCTCCAGCACCATGCCTACCTTCAGGATTACTGCCGAATACAAATATAGTATTTGCATCTGGAGTAATGTTCCCAGTATAACTACTCACTGAAGTCCTGTACAGTTTAGAGTCTTTAGATGGAGCTTGACCTTTTCTACTCTTCTTAATGACAGATTGGTACACATCTTCAATAGTTCTGCCACCTACATCAATACCATCTATAACAGTGCCTTTCTTGAAGGTAGCTACAAGAGCAGAAAATCTTTTATCTCCTCTTGTAGAAACTTCATAGCCATTTTCAGCAGTTCTTGCCCATTTAGAGGGAATAGCTTTTCTTATTTCCTTAATAAAATCATTGAGTTCACTACCTAATGGAATATCCTCAATAGACTTATTATTCTTTTCCTGCCACAGTCCAACCAAGTTAAGTATTGATTGCTCTGTCTCATTAGGAAACTTCTTAGCTAATTCTCTAATTTCTGGTGTTATAACTAAACAACTCATATAATTAAAAGTATTATTTGTGCAAAGGTAAGGAATTTAATTGTAATACACAAGGTATTATGGGAAAAAGTAAAGGGAGAACAAGTATTTCACTTATCCTCCCTTATAGGAATTATTCAACTATATATTTGACGCCATCAAAGATTAAATATTTAATGGTGTTGATATTGACAGGTCTAACTCCAGACTCTTTATCTGTTTGTTGTATGTCCATATCAATGCAGTTATATCTGCCATCCCTTGATTCAAACTGAATCTTGTAGCCTCTAAGAACTCTATCTTCACCTTCTTCATAAGGAAGTACAGGGTTATTAACCAGCTCAGTAATAAGATTCTTTGCTGCATTTGCAACACCTTTCTTATTGTTCTTAACTGTGTCAATACTATTTGAGAACTGCTCTACAATAGCATCAATCTCTTCCTGTAACTTCCTCTTACTCTTAGGCTTATCCTGCTTCTTGAAGCATACAGTAAATACTTGACCAGAGTGTATCTTTTCAAAGATACTCCTAATACCAAGAGTACCATCCTTCTTATCTTCCTTAGTTACTTTTACTGTAGTTTCAAACAGGTCAGCAGAGTTAGTATAGTTCTTCAAATAGCTCATACCAATCTGAACCTCTTCACCACTCTCAAAATGAGTAAGCCAAGCATTAGAGCCTGACACTTTATTCACAATATAGTGAGAACTCTCACTAATAATGGAACCTTGCTTTAACTGATTTATTTGCTCAATCATATCAAATAAGCTTTTCTATATTAGACATAAATGTTTCAGCCTTCTGCTTAGTAACACCAATAGTTTTGATGTCTTCCTGCAATGCAGCAATCTGAGACTCCTTCTTTGCAATCTCTGACTCCATTTCTGCATGGAGATTACTTGCATTCTCATGTGCAGTCTTAAACATAGACTTAATGCCTGCCATTCTTTCACTGAAAGATGGTGTAGCTACAACTGATTTCTTCATACCAGAAGCCATACTTTTTTTTTAGTTATTACTTATCAAATGTCCACTTTCATCATAGTCAGTACTTCTGTATCTCTTCAAGTCCTGCTGATATTTCTCTGTATTTGCATAGCCGCAAGGATTCATAAATTCAGGACAGAATCCCCTATAGATACACTCTGGAACCATCTTATCTGCCATTACTGGGTCTACTTCCCTAATAGCATCTTGTACCTGTTTCCAAGCCTCTCTTGTTTCCTTAGATGCACAATTGCACAGTCTCTTTCTTGATATACTTATCAAAGCCTGAGCATTGGCTGTCATATCCATATCATTTGTTGCACCTTGGGGCAGCTCATTCCTCGAAGATACATTATACTCATCTAAGATGGCTCTTCTATCTCCCCTTTGAGTATGAACAAACTTTTCACAGCCTTCATGGTGTCTTACCAAGTGTGTAGTAACCCACTGCATAATATCAGCCCAAGTCCACTCATACTCAAGCAGTCTGATAGGACTATGCTCAGCTAAAAGCATCTTAGCTTCCCAAGATTTAGAAGGTTCTTTATCTAAAGGTGCTTTGCCTATAGTTCTCCTTGCTGCATTTAATGCTCTCTTCCAAAGAGTAACCATTTCCATTCTAATAATTTTACTCATTGCAGAACTCTTTTAATTCTTGAACACCCAACAGGCCACTATGTCTTTTTACAACATTTCCCTCATCATCTACTAAGATGAGAGTAGGTACTGTTCTCACCTCATACTTGGCTATAACATCATAGCCCTCTACAGATTGAACATCTATACTTTCATGTGGAATACCTGCAAGTTGGAGATTGCTCTCCAGTGTCTTACAAGGTCCACAAGTTCTTGAATAAATCTTTAATACTTTCATTATACTTCTTTAAGTTTAGTATGTTTACCACAATCTTCACACCAACACTCAGCATTATCAGTTATGTCATCTACATACTCATTAGTATTAGCATTTACCCATGCCTGTACCTGAATATTGGGGCTACCACATTCACTGCAAACATATCTATGGCTAAGACTGTTGGGGATGTATAAAACAGTTCCCATTGAGTTCTTATGTATATCTACATCAGGAAATGCTTTATGAAAGGCTTGTAGGTTAAAAGGTCTCACAATGAGGTGAATACCTTGTTTAGTAGGTATTTGAGCATAGATATAGTCATATCCTACCTCTTTTAGTGACTCTATTGAAACATTAGAACCTTTCTTTTTCCAAGCCTCTGCATATAACTCAAAGAGTTTATCTGCAATAGCATTCATCATAGATACATCATCTATATCAACTACCCATTTAGGATTTCTTGACTTCAATTCCCCTGCTGCACTATTGAGTATTCTCCTTGGGTCTCTTACAGTACCATTCAGATTATACTCTGCTAACTTAGCAAGCAATAGGTCTTGCAGATTTTTGAAATCCTTTCCAGCTACATTGATATAGGCTCTTGCACCATAATGTTCACAGAGAAACACTACTTCTTCTTTCACTCTATCAAGATGCTCTCTACTTCTAATAAAGTAAGTTTTGATTGCACTCTCCTTTACTTTCTTGTTCTCACCCTTATGGTCTTTGGCTCTCTGAACAATTTGCAAATGAAAGAACATATCATTTGCTTCATTGAAGTAGAAAAGACTCTTGATTAATTCAAAGTTATCTATCATTATTCCTCAATCACTTCAAAGTCATCAACATTCCAGCCCTTTAAGTCAAAGATGGCATTGACCTTTCTCTTTGATTTAGGAGCTATATAATCCCAAGCTTTCTGAGGTAATACAATTTGCTCTTCAACTGCACCTTTAAGGTCACAGTTTGAGTAGTCTATATCCTCAAAATATTCACCATCTTCATCCTTTCCAGAGTCAGTAATCTCATAGTCAGATACCTTAATCTTTACAGTTTTACTAAGGGTGACACTTACTGTGACCTCAATTTCCCTTTCAGGATTATCAACCTGATTCCAGGGTGCATCTTTAGTATCTGCACCCATAGGATAATTATAATTGTCCATTATTTTTTTTTTTCTTTCTTTTAATGTCTGTTATCAAGTTATTCTCTTTAATCAGTCTACGAGCAATTACACATTCAAGATTCTTAGGTATGCTGATATGCCTTCCCTTATCATTCACATAGATAGCATGGTCTCCATTATGTCTGCTATAATAGAAACCATTAAATTCCACTATCTTTATGAACTCTCTTGATGTATATTGTCTCATACTACACTTTCAGAATGTCTTTATACTTCTCATAAGTCTTTCTTATGACCTCTTCTCCTATTGGATTAGGTCTCTTTGAGTCCCTCTCTATACAGTCTTGAAGAGGTATAAAGAAGTCTTTGAATTCTATCTCATATTTAGATGAATATCTATGAGAAGGTATTTTGTTGTAAGTATCAACAATTTCTTGATAAAGCTGTATCTCTTTAGGATTGAGATTCATATTATCAATAACAATATCATACTCACCATTCATAGAAGATACAAGGAATTCTCTTTTCATAACAGAAATTATACTTTCTCTGCTAGGTACCCAATACTCACCTAACATATTTCTGATGTCATCATTGTTGAATCTTACTCTATGTTCAGGGTCTTCAAGTACCCATTGTTTGGCCCATGTAGTTTTACCACTACCTTGAATACCTCGGCATAAAATTATCTTTGGCATTGTCTTTCCTCCATGTATTCTTTATGTTCTTTACAGTACTCACTACCTTCCACAACAGGCTTCCCACAAAAGTGGCACCTCTTTTTAGCATTAAATCCTAATTCAATACTTGACTCTACTGAATCTTGGATTACTCCTCTAATAATACCAAAGGCAGTATTCAGTCTATCATTCTCAAGAGGTGTAAGTACTCCTTCCTCAAAGGGAAAGCCTACCATACCTTTTAACCTCCAAAGTATTCTATTCCTTTTTCTGCCATCTCAGTTGCTTCTCTGTCATATTATTTACTCTTGCTGACCACAGAGTTCAAAACTAACAAAGCATCTCTAAGGGTTTTCTTTTGAGCAGGAGTACAGTTACTTAATTCACCATACTCCTGTTCAAAAAGATATGACCTTAGATGGTTAGATAGTTTCAGAGTCTCTTTAGCCTTTGTTTTAACACTAACTTTAATCCCACTCATCTTTCTACCCTCCTATGATGGACTTAGAAAGGCTCAATGTACTCTGCATCAGGAAATGTAGCATAGACATCATCCCAAGCTGCATCTCTCTCATGCTCTACATCCTCATCATACCTATTATTATAGGTTTCTCTATGTCCATCTTTGAAATGAATTATAAATGTCATACTTCACCACCTAATTGCTTTATCCTGTCATTGATATACCATATAGCCTTCTTCAAATCCTCAATTTCCTTCTGATTATCTGTAAGGCTTGCGTCTTTCTTGAGACCAGCCCTCCACAGATACTTGATTGCATTTCCAATAGCAAAGCAATAATGCCTTGTAATCTCAATACATTCAATACCACTTGGGTGAGAGTTATAATGTTCAGGATGGTTTACATTGTCTATCTTTTGTTCCATTTTCCCAATCTATGAGTTTAACAAACTTGTCAAAGAAGTCCTTCCTATCTCTGACATACAAATGCTTAGTATTGTAATCCTGATAGATTAGTGCATCAAACCACTCACCAGTTGCAGGACATTTCATCCTGCATCTGAAAAGTGGTAAGTAATGATGACCATTCTTAGGATATACATACATCTTACTCCTTATCTCTTCCCATCTTAGTTTTACTACATACCACGCACCTATGGTACATAATACAAGTACTACTATAGGAATAGCTATTCTCCAAGTCTCCATATTAATGAACCCAACAAGGGGCAATTTCTGGCACAGCTTTAATAGTTACTTTCTTACAGAAGATTGCTGCTGCATATTCCATACACTCACTTAACTTCTTAGCTTCCTGCTCTGCAATTTCCTCAGGTGGTTCTATCAGATACTCATCATGTACATCATTAGGAATGAGGACTTTGAATATAAGACCATCATTAACCAAATGATTAAAGTATCTAATACCTGCTATCTTAGTCATTGCAGCAGCAGTACCTTGAGAAGGATAGTTACATGATTGATTATCAGAAGCACTCTTTCTCTTCCATAAGTGTTTCATCACTGACACATATACAGTCTCCCTGTTAATATCAATGAATCTTTCTTCTACCTTACCTGCCTTTTTAACCTTATATGAATACCTAACAGCTATTTCTTCAATAGGAACACCTTGGGCAAACTTCTTTGCAATTTCTTGCATGACAGATGGTGGAATCTCAGATATTACTCTGCCACTATCTCTTGCAGCTTTGTATATATCCCAGAAATCTTCCATACCATTCTTTCTCCTTTCAATACCTTTCAGTATAGGATAGTCATAAATATATGCCCTTAGCCCAGTTATCTTTGAGATTAGGATATAGCCTCTATTCCACATATCTCTCTTTTGTACCTTGAAATAGCTTGCTATACCATTAAATCTCTTGAAATAGTTGTTATAAATCTCAGTTGCAAAGTCCACAGGGATATTACAATTAGTTGCCATTGTAGGAGCCTGACCATTATAATTGAAACAGAACCTTGCCTTCTTAGCCAAATCTCTAAGGTCTTTTCTTACCTTCTTGACATCCTTCTCTGCAACCCCATCAAGGTCTTTAGGGAAACACATCTTGGCTACAAAGGAGTGTCCATCTCTTTGATTAGGGTCATTGTAGAATGCAATCCACTCCTTATCATTAGACAACTCAGTGAACACATGACCTTCTTGGTCTCCATAATCACAATCTACTAACAAATGTCCCTTTTCAGGTACAAATGCTGCTCTTGTTTCTTCTGTGGCTGGAAGCTGCTGAACATTGACACTCTTATCATTTGCCTGTGTAGGAGTGTCCTTGCTTTCATCTTCCTCCTCTGCAATATCATCATCTTTAGTCTTACCTCCTTTACCTTTTCCTCCTGAACCACAACTCAATCTACCAGTATCCATCATTTGATTGAATGTTGGGTGGATTCTTTGTGTAACAGGGTTAATGACATCAAGGAAGTTTTGACCAAAAGATGTTACTACCTTGAAAGCTGCTGAATATTCCAAGTATAAAGGAACAATACTACTCTTACTTGCCTGTAATTCTATAAACTTAGACTCCACAGACTTTTTCATCTTGCCTGTTTTCTTGTCTTTAACCAATAGGTCAAATCCAAGTTCTTCAAACAATCTGATTACCTGCTTGGAACTATTCCAATTAATAATACATTGAGGTCCAGTATCAAACTCAGAGAATAATGAAGGTTGTGGTATTACCACATACACATTATCTGCAAGTTTGGCTGGCTTACCTTTCTTGTAAGTATCATAGTTTCTTGCAATGAGGGAAGGGTCATCCTTTTTCATTACATAATCTACTACCCAATCATTAAGTTTCTGCTCAGCAATCCTTAACCTCTCTGCATCTTTAGCCATCTTAGCCTTCCACTTAACAGGGTCAAGTTTAATGCCACAATATTCAATATATGTAAGGACTCTTACAAACTCATTCTCAATATCAAGTGCCACTTTCTGACCCCTTGCATTGATAGTAACAAGCTGCAAGTTCATAATATCCTCAAGATGCACAACATCATTTGCTGCATAAACTATAACCTCTTCTGTCATACCTGCATGTATCTGCCCTCTGACAGTCTTGTCAAGATAGATATGTAAATACCTATCACAACAAGCCTGCAAGGACAAAGATACAATGCCAGGTGGGAATCCAAGAAATAGAATCTTCTCAGCTAAATAAGTATCATAGACATTTCTGACTACAATATGTTCCTTATACAGCCATCTTAAATCAAACTTTGCATTATGAATGATGAATAGTCTGTCACTTTCAAGATAATCCTTATACTGCTTGACATCAATAGTCATACAGTCTATCACAACTTGATTTTCCTTGTTACCAAGCTGAAGAGTAAGCAATTTACCTTGCCATATCTCTGTACCTGTAGTTTCAGTATCTAAACCTACTACTCGAAGAGGCTCTAATATTTTAAGAGACTCTTCTACAGAAATACATTTATACTTAGCATCAGGAAACTCAAATAGTTCTCTCTGACCAGTAACAAAATATATCATTACTCAAATGTTACAGTCCAACCATATCCTTGAATAAAGTCCACAGATTTGACAACTGCATTAGCTTCTTCAAGTTTACACCCAACTCTTATCATAGGACCACCTGATGGGTCAATAAATGTATAACTATTGCTACTCAAATAACCAACCCTTAAATTAGGAGAATCAGTTTTAAGTACATAAGTCTTTGATTCAGAACCATCAGGTTTAGGCATTTTCTTGAGATAGTTTACAGCTCCATATCTGGACCTAAGTTTTATAATATCTTCCATTATTTCTTAGAATAAGCAATAAGACTTTCAAAGTCAAAGACATATTTATATTTTTGGAAGAACAGACTGCCAAGGATACCATGAATCTGCACACCAGACTCTTCCTTAACAATAGCAAAGGCATCATCCAAGTTGTGAATACAGAAATCACCTACAAATTCTTGTCCCTTATAAGTGATTGTCATTTCACAGAACTCAGTATTTACCTTATTACCTTCAATTCCTGTCACATCCATGTCTTTTGCCTCTATCTTCTTATGGTCAAGAAGAGGAAGAATAGAGCTGTTGATTTGAGAGATATTACTTCCAGTGTCCAACAAGAAGTTAAGTTTCTTATCTCCATTAAGGAATGTTACTACAGGCAACTCTACCAAATCCATAGCCTCTTTGAAAGACATATTTACCCTTTTGCTCTGCTTGCAATAATCTTCTACACCATTAATGATGGTAGATAAGATGATTACTGCAAGCATAATACCAATTATTTCTAATACCATGCTTCATGCTTTTTTTTTTAGTTACTACTTGATGCCAGAAGTACCAAATCCTCCTCTGTTATCATCACCCAAGTCATCTACTTCCACAAGCTCAATACCTGAACTTAGCAGCCATTTAATCTTCTGCCACATAGTAGCTTTCTGACTAAGCTGTATCCTAAATTGACAGATTCTATCACCTGCTTCAATAGTGGTCTCTCTCATAGGAGAACATACATAGTGCCACTGGTCATCATTGCCATTATATGTGTTATCCACTACACCTTGACCACTTGGGATGAATAATCCTAACTTTTTAGGACCACTACTCCTTGAATCAATAATAGCTTCAAATCCTTGTGGTAGTTGCATTGCAACTCCAAGAGGAATATAATAGGTAGGAATCTCTACATCCCTATGACCTACTCTCTCTCCTTCAATAGTTTTTCTTTTAAGGACATCAGCCTGTGGTGCAGGGATGGTGATATTTATGGCAGACCTCAAATCTATCCAATCACCATTCTCACTAATTACAGGCATACAGCCCCCAGTCAATACTTTTACTTTAATTTTCAGTTTCATGTTTCCAAAATTTATTTGTTATGTCTACCAACTCTCTACCACTGACCTTGTAAAATCTTTGATTGGTAGTCCTACTGTTAAGTGGACCAAACTCCTCCTTATAAGGTCCAAGTTTTATATAATCAAAGTTGAATAGGTCAATGCTATCACTTAACTCTTGCCTTCCACTATACCATGCTACCTTTAGCTTCGGATAAGTGTATTTTATATAACTAGCAAGCACATTGACAAGACAAGGGTCAGAATCTCCACCCATCATAGAGACGCAAGAAATACCAGAAGACTTTTCTATCAATTCATCAACATGAACTATAAAGTCATCTGAGTATCCTTTTGGGTACTCAATCAGTGGCTTGCCAATATCCCCTGCTAGATAAGAAGAGTGGCAACCCTTGCAATTACAAGGGCAGCCACTTATATTAATAGCAAGAGTTATCTCGTCAGGTATCTCAGCAAAGACTACCTTAGCATCAACATACTTCAACATATTACAGTTTCAATCCATCAGCAGTTGGTGCTACATAATCTCCAGACTTAGGGTCTTTACTTTCTGGATAGGGGTCAGGGCTATTAAGAGCCTTTAAGTGCATACCTAGCCACATGATACCCTCTTGTAACTTAGTTACTGCAAGGCTTCTCTCTCTTGTAGAAGAAAGCTCTTTCACTCTTTGGAGCACTTCATCAATATCCTTTCTGAGCTGTTTTGTTTTAACTATTTCTGATTCCATATTATTAAATATTTTTACTATAAATTCTTTTACTTGCTTCTATTTGTCTATCCCTACCAAATGACTTAATAGGTCTAAGATAGCCGATTACCCTTGTGTATTGAGTAATATTATGGCTATGACACTTAGGACATTCAGTAATAGGATGCTTAGTAATATACCCACAATCCTCACACTTACTATTAGGAATATTAAATGTGAAGTAATTTGTGCCTTCCTTTATAGCAAAGTCAATAAGTTTGAGATACTGCTCTTTGCTTAAGTGGTCTTCAAGATTAATGTGGGCAGCAGAACCACCATCTGTATATTGATAAGTCTGTCTTCCATGAAGAATGAACTTGTCAAGTACTGAAGTATCATCATGAGCATCATAGAAATATGAGTTATACAGGTTCTCATCATCAGGGACCCAATACCCATCTTCCTTATCCCAGTTATAGTTCTTACCACCAAGACCTTCAGCAGGTACTACCTCAGAATTGAATAAGAATGGTCTATTGGCATCATGGATAGAATGTATCTTATTCTGCTCTTTGATAGTACCCAGAACCAATTGCAGGAACTTAATATACTCCTTGTTGTTGCCAACAGTCATACCTAAGAATCTTGCAGCCTCATTCAAGCCATTGATACCTATAGTACTATACAATTTGCTGATGTGAATATACCCACCATTTGAAGCAGCAAACATACCCTTATCTTCAAGTTCATAGAGCATTGTCTTGAATGCAATATGATACTTGTAGACTCTTTGGAGAATATCTACTAAGTAATCTCTAAGAAATGAAGTATTTTCTTTCCATCCTCCATTCCTCTTCAATCCATAAGCCTTATTGCAATCCTGTACAATCCTATTAATATTAAGAGTAATTACATTACAACTACCTGTCATCACACCAGTAAGACCTGATGTAGGATTAAAGGTATTCTCTGCAAGTTCATTCCTTAATCTACAACATGATGCAAGACTATCAGCACTGTCTGATATATAGGTGAAGAAGCTATGACCCTCTGCATACATCTCAGCAGTAAAGTCCTTATAGTCTTTATCTATAATATCATTGGTCTTAGGGTCATACACCATAGCCATAGTTTCTACAGGGAATGTAAGTATCTGTTTGGTTCTCAGCTTATTGAAGAACTTCATAAACAGCCTTTGCAGACAGTCTATTGCTTCCCACTGGGGTTTAGTACCATCAGGATAATAGAACTCTCCAAACAGTGAATCAAAGTAAGTATGGTCATAATAAGACACATTAGTAAATGGACTTTGATATGACCTATTACCAGCAGGTTGATTTACACCATAGATAAACTGTTTGAATGCCTTATAGATAGCATCCCTGATAGTCCTTTGTTTGTTACAATGGTCTGTAGTAGTCACTACATCCAACTTTTCATACCAATTAGGACCAAATTCCTGTACAATGTAATAGTTGAGGGCAATAAAGTATTCACCTACTGCCACTGCACCTTTACACTGAGAAGATAGTAAGAAGATAAGATTAGTTACTTGACCACTGAATGATTGTAGGTCATTAGGAGGTGTTGGAGTGATACCATCAATATTGCCAACTCCTTCCATCATAAGAGGATACAGACTCACAGCCATACAATACTGCTTCAAGACAGGAGTAGTTGCTTCATCATGTGTATAAATGACATGAGAGTTCAAATCCTCTTCATACTTCTTGGCTACTTCAGGGTACATTTCATTCAGCTTGTCTTTCATTCTTTGCCTCTGAATAACCCTATTAGCAGTCTTATACACTTCACCCTCAAGGTTGGCAACATTCTTCATAGTTACATTTGCATTGGCATCTGTCTCTGATGAAGTAGCTGCATTCTCATTAGACTGACTGTACTCATTCATATAGTCAATTCTTTCCCTAATGAATCTTGCCTGCTCATGCTGTTCCCTATAAATGATATATCTCTTTGCTACATCAAAGTGTTTATCATTCATAAGAACATCCTCAACCTTATTCTGTATCTCCTCAATACCTATAGTATCTCCTTCCAAAGTGCCAAATAAAGCACCCAGCATATCATACAGATACTGAGGCATTTTCTTGTTGCAAGACTTAAAGGCTTTCTCTACAGCACTTATAATCTTATCAACATTAAATTCCTCTATACTGCCATCTCTTTTTACTACTTGCATATTACAATGTATTTAACCATTCTCTTAAATCATTAGGACCAGTCTCACTAATTCCCATAGGCACCTTTGGTCTGGAAGTGAGATAAGAAGAAAGCTCTTCTCCTATCACAAAAGGACTTCTCATTTCTATTTGGCTATTCTTTCCAAATTTCAATGTACCTACTGCCTGTGTAAATGGACAAGTCCACACCAATGGAACAAGGATTCTCCTATTGACTACAATGAAATCATAGTCAAACAGCTTGAAGTCTTTGAAGTACTCATCCTTATCCATATTCTGCCTTATAATAGCCCAATATAGTCTAGCCTGAATATCATATCTCCAATCTACAAAGGATTTATAGAAATCCCACTCTGTATGGGAACTTGTTTTCAAATCTACTGGCTTTACCCACTTCTCCTTATGATTGACTATGATTAAGTCAGCCATGTTTCTATACTTTACACCATTGAACTCTCCTTTGAACTTCAACTGATAGAATCTTTCAATGTCTGGTTCAAATGGATTGTCCTCTGCAAAGTAGAATTGAGTGGATTTGCTCTCTTTCAATGCTCTTACTGCATTGCACACATCTTGATAGGTCTGAGTATCAAGTATAGTCTTACTGCCTGCTATAAATAACAGGTTATAGTAGTCAGCTCCTTTCTCCTTGATAACCTTAGCTCTTGTCTCAGGCTTCCAGTTCATCTGATAACTCTGATATTCAGTCTCCTTAATGATTGCATCATCAGGAATTGTGATAAGACTCCTATAAGAATCTCCATACTGACTGAACAAAGATTTTACCATCTTTGTAATAGAGTCTGGAGTAGAAGGAAACCCAGCAACCATAAACCTCTCATCAAACTCTTCTTGACCACCTGTGATAATGCTGTCTACAGCACTACCAAAAGTAAGAGAAGGTGTTTCTAACCTGTCAAATAACTTATCCAAGTTATTGAATCCCTCCCTCTCATATCTTGCAAGGGTTGAATAGCTTAATGCTGGGTCTGCCCTATATGTTTCTTCAGACACATCCCAAGATATACTTCTTAAAGATTTCCTCTCCATTAGTAATAATCTTGATTGTATTCCTCGCTACTGAAATCTTCATATTCCTCCTGCTCTGGCAACTCAAGAGCCTCACAGTAAGTATCTATTTCTGACTTCAATTTCCTCATTTCTCCAAGGTCTGCTTTCAGATACTCCTCTTTAGGATTTTCCTTACTGAGACCTTTCTTTACTCTGACAAGAGATGAATCAACTAAGAGTTGGAGAGACTCAAAGTCCCTACTATTCAAGAACTTATGTGCAAGCTTTGCATCTCCCTCAGGCAATGAGGGAATCAAAGCCTTTATTCTGTCTATTGGTTCTCTATTGTCCATAACTCTTGATAATTTCTATTGCCTGCAAGAGTTGTTTCTTGGTATATACCTCAAAATAGATAGACTTTTCACCTTTTTCAGTGTATAGGTTATCAAGATATTTTATAAACATCTTTTTCTTGATATAGAATACATCATTCTCTATTCCTTTGGCTTCAATATAAACATTGAGGTCATTATATTTGAAATAAAAGTCTGGTGTATATCTGATACCAACAATTTTACCTGTTTTCTGAATTAGTATCTTTGAGGGACAAGTATTTGTCCCGTCTGATAATCTTTTGATTTTCTGCTTGTCAGTCTCCTTATCATAATATGGGGTAATAGGCTCAAAACCCTCCCATAAAGTAAAGGTAGTTGGCTCATATTGAGGTTCAAACCCTTGTTGAAGAAGAGTATTGTATATGCTCTTCTCCAACTGGGATTGGAATGTTATACCCTTAGAACTACTCTGCGTGGCATTTCTAATCTTCTTATTTACCACTTTTGAACATTTCCTTGAGAATATCTCTTGTAATTCTGCAAGCAATCTTAGCATCATTTACAGACCTGAATGCTGTGAAGTTCCTATAGTTCTTGATGTGGGCTTTGTTAGCCTTAGTGATTCTACCATCAAGCATAGAGATTACATAAATCTCAGGACTCTTCTCAATGTGGTCCTCATACTTCTTGTCCAACTCAATGGCTACTTCTCTAAGTACCATAGAGAATGCAGCAGCAGGAAGAATAGTATCTACACTATTGAGATAGTTATAGACCTTCTCAATCTTCCAACCAAGTTTCTCTGCAATCTTCTGAATGTAGTACTCCAACTCCATAGGAACCTCAGATTCAACCACAGCAGACTTTGCAGGCTTGGTAGTAGTAACAATGCCAGCCTCAAGGAGCTTAGGGAGAATGTCCTTAGTTACCACAATGTGCTGAACTACAGCACCCTCACCAAAGAAAGGGTCTACTACCTTAGATACTTTAGTCAGAGTGTCTCCAATCTGTACTTCCTTACCATTTGTCAAATAAATCTTTTCCATTTTTTTTTTTGTTTAGTATTAATACTCTTCGTACCATTTTATAGGCACACCATAAATCTCTTTTACCTTATTACTTATATCAACAAATAGCTGATGTGGCATCTTAGTACCACTCCTTGCAAAATATGCAGGATGTTCAATCTCTATAATATGATTGAACCTATCATTAATATAAGGTTTGAAGGTTTGGGCTTGTCTGCCAAACAAGTTCTTTAGCAATTTAGCTATGAAAGGTCTCCACAACATCACATGGGAACCTATCCTATTCATTTCTACAGTGAGTGCAGAGTTTATCATTAGTATCCCTTGTTTAGACCAACTCTCAAGAGAGTTGTCAAAGGTAATACAATAATGTGGAATTTCAAAATTAATTGCTGCCTCTTTAACAACATTTAATGAAGGAGATAAGTTATCCTCATTAACTTCCTTTCTATTCCCAAATAATACTCCAGTTGCTACTCCCTTTTGTGGGTAAGGGTCTTGACCTAACATAACTACTTTCAAGTCATTGAGAGGACAAAGCTCGAATGCTCTGAATACATCAGATTGGGCAGGACACAAAGGCTTTCTCCTGTATTCTTGCCCAACCTTAGCCATTACATTATTAAGCTCTGTCCTATCAATTACCTTCATCCAATCTCCAAAGTATTCATCTAATGTCATATCAACATCATTATGTCATCAATATTGTCAATAAGGCATTCATTCAGTGCATCATTAGAGCAGGCAGATGGAGTAGGTTTAATAGGTTCTACAAAGAACTTATTGAAATTATCTACTATGACCTTTACTTTCCTGTCCTCTGGATTACTGCTGAAACTGTAATTGTTTCTTGGGAAATTTATATCCCTACTTGTATAATAGGGAATCAATTTCTTGATGATGCCTTTATTAATCAACTTATCAGACTCTAAGAATACTTTGGGACTGACATGGCATACAGGTCTGTAATAGACCATAGTATTACCATTGTCCTCAGTATGTACACTTCTTGCAGTTAATGTACATAATAGTAATGGAGTGTAGCTCTCATCAAAGATGATACCTTTACCACCATAATACACTTCACCCTTATTGGTAGTTATCTTCTGCAATCTTTTATCATATTCTACATTAGTAAATAATTGAGCTATGATACTATCAAAGGTTCTTCTTTCTTGGCTTGGTGCATTATCATATAATGGCAATATTATCCTCTTGATTCTCACAATTGTGGGATAAGCCATATTGTCTGAAACCAGCTTTTCAAAGTGTTTTCTTGCAATCACAGGTATCTCTACCTCATCATTGTTTACTTCAATGACAAGGCTTCTTCTAAATACATTGTTACTATCAAGAGACAGATTCATTTCAAGCTGGTCTGGATTACCAGACTCACTGCTATTGAAAACACCCATTACATTATATGCAAATCTTGGGTTAAATTCCATTATACTTCAGTTTTAAGATACATTGTTTCTGCATTATATGTGGTAAGGAATGGCAGGTCTCTATCAATGAGAGGCTCACATTGATTAGCACAGAAGTTTACAAACAAATTAACCATATAAGATGCAATCATATTTGCACAGAAGGTAGTTTGTTTATAGGAGCAGATAGTTTCATCAGCTTCTGCATCAGAGAACAGGAACTCATTATTATACCTGTTGATGTTGTACTCATCATCTCCCTTAATACATAATACCTGAAACTCCTCTGCTGCCAACCTACCATCAATAAACAGACAATTCTTCCTTTCCTCCTCTGGCTTAGATTGAACATGGCTCACCCACTTATTGAAGAAAAGTTTTCTTGCTGCCATATTATCAAAGCCACAAATCATAATATCTGATGCCTCAGATTCATCAGTGAATCTCTCACTTACTGCAAAGACACTGCTATAGCCAGCATAGTTCCTAATCATCTTAGCCAGTGCAGATACTTTAGGTCTGCCTAAATCAGATTGACCATATAACTGACCTGACATATTGACAGCTTCTACTATGTCATCATCATAGATAAACATAGAAGCTGGCTTCATTCTTGCCAATAAGAAGCCTACATAACTACCAATGCCACCTACACCTGCCAAAATGACAGTCTTCTTCTGAATATTCTCATACCAAATGGCAGAGCTAAACCTACTTGTAGCTTCATCCACAAGCAAGGTTGCAGAATTTGCAGGTATTTCTTGATGTGCATCTTCTACAGCTTGGTCAAGGATAGCTTGTTCTTCATCTGAAAGTTCAAATCCAGTTTCCTCTCCCTCTACTGTAGTAGAATAACTCATGTTCTCAGCCCAAGATTCTTCAATCATTGCCTTAACATGCTCATTGACAAAGAAGCTGCCTACCTCACCATTAACATTGTTATACACAACCTTATAAGTATCAGGAACCCCATCTAAAGCAATGATACTACCAAGACTGATAATATGTCCCCTAATACCAAGAATAAGTGCATTGATTGAAGTAGTGCGGGCATACCCTTCTTCATTGAATCTACAGACATTATCCACATTGAGACTCTCCATAAGAGAGTTATATGCCTCAACTGCTTCTTGGGCAGTTGCTGGACTACCACTCTGAACTATTGTTTCTTCATTCATATCTTTAAGTACTTTTGAAGTGCATCAATATACCCTTTGATATAATCATTTTCAGGAAGTTTAGTAAGCTCCTCTATCATATCATGGGCACATATAGCACAAATTTCTGTTTCATCAAAGCCAAGCTCTTCTAATTTCTCATCTGTTATATACCATGTCAGATATTCTGTATAGGTCTCTGCCCATATCTTGAAATTATCCATGCCAACTTTGCCTTTACCAAACCTCTTTTCATACAGTGTAGGCATTGACTTAGCCCATTTAGTAATGTCAATCTTACTATCATTAGAAATGATAATACTACCTGTAATCAATTGAAGTACAAGAGATTTCAAAGTAACCTTATCAAATGA